>VOFB01001393.1_pt1 | contig 166981 bp, 267 predicted proteins | sample 5384141 | NCBI WGS metagenome assembly VOFB01 (sample SAMN12384721, study PRJNA508395) | human gut metagenome | isolation source: healthy gut A | host: Homo sapiens
AGCAGAAAAAAGACGGTTTACCGTATGATTTCTGGATTCCTTTCTTTTGTTTTCCTGCTGTTTTTTATTTAAAATCCTGGCAGTGATTGAAAACAGAACCATGCCGCTTATTTTGATGAGTTTAAATATGAAAAGATGAGCAGGCTGCTTTTGACAAGGGGGCTACCACGGTGTACAGTATCCGCTGTTTTTACCCCTGACTCTGATGCCGGCCTATCTGTTTGGCGAGCATTATTATGTGGCTATGAAGGTGTTGAACTGTCTCCTCCTTTGTGCCGGTATTTGCCTATCTGATCTGCAGGTTGTACATGAAGGAGACGCCCAGCGGCATCTGCGCCGCGTTTTCCGCGGTCATTCCGTTTCATTACATTACGCCCATGTACCATCATGAGAAAATCTTTACTTTCCAATGTTTCTTTTGGCCGTCTATCTCACTTTGCGCAAGCACAAGAGAGAACTGCTGGGAGACCTGGCCCTGGGGGGTGACCCTTGGTCTTATGTTTATGACCCGCCATATCACCCTGGTGGTGATTCCGGTGTTTGCCCTTGTCTGGCTTATGAAACAGAAGGAACTGGGCAAAAAGTGGGGGATCATTTTCGGGAGGGATTTCTGATTGTCGCGGCCCTGGGGATTGCCTATTTCCCCTGGGTGTACAATGGCATAAAAGGCGGATACAGTCTGAAAATGATCGTGGGCTTTTCCATTGCCTCCAAGACGAATCCGGGAGCAGCTGACCCTGGCGCGGCTGGTGCAGTCGGGGCGTACTACGCAGGATATTTTGTACTAATCATAGCCCCTGTGCTGGGCCTTTAATCCGGTCCTTCAGGCTCTGGACCTGGGCTTTAAAAGATCTGCAGCGCTACAATCAGCTCTGGTGATCGTCTTCGGTCTGGCGGAGCCTTCTTTTGTGGCTGTGACACGCCATTCCTGGCGGGCTTACTACAACCATCCGGAGTTTGCCAAGCTGAAAGGGAGATATATTATCTACTTTACCGTTCTTTTGTGATTCTGGCTGCTGTGGTGCTGTTTCAGAAAAAGCCGAAGTTTAAACACAAGTGGCTGAACGTGGTTCTTACCTATATACTGCCTGCCGCTTTGATCATTGTCTCCTATCTTGTGGAGGTAAAGCAGGTGTGGCATGCTCTGCCGGGGGATTTATCGATACCTACGAGTGTTCCGATATGCGCAAGATTTACTTTATGGGATGGGCCTTTGTGATCATCGTTCCGTTTGCGGGCTGGATTTACCAGTATATAGCTGATTTTGGGAAGGAGCGGTACAAAAAGTATCTTCCTGCAGCCTTCGCAGTGGTGATTTTGGCAGTGGAGCTCTGGGGGGCCGCCCCGTACCTGAGTATGGTCCACAGGGAAACGAAGAGGGCCAAAGAGACAAATCAGCGCTATGCCAATGAGATGGCAGCCACGCTCACCCAGTTGTATGAGGGAAAGCGGATGTATGTGCTGGGTGAAAATCTGCCCAATGCCAAGATCATGCCACATGTGCCCATATTTTACCATCTGGACAAGGTATTGCTCTCGGACGACAGGGAGGATATCAAAAGCAGAGCAGTATTACGTCCTGACAGACCAGCCGGAAAAATACGAGGAGATATTAAAAGAAAAGATTGCTCAGTATGACTGGGAAGATAAAACCTATGAAATGATTTTGGTGGATGAGTCGGGGAAAATAGAAGGTTGATATTTTTTGAGGAGGAGACAGAGCGAAAATCTGTCTCCCTCCTCTTGATTTGCATACCGTTTTCATATAAGATGATGGTATTAGGATATTCATTGAACAAAAGTGGGGGAACTATGAGATCAAAAGGATAGTTATGGGTGCAGGGGTTGTGCTGATCTTCCTGATCTGCCTGACAGGGGTGTGGAAAGGGAAAGGCAGAGGAGCAGCAGGAGGGCCGGGAGAAAGAGATACTGCGCATGGTTGGGCTGAATGTGGGAAAGACCGTTTTAGAGGAGGCAGTCCGGGAGTTCAACGAGGGAATGACCAGGTGGAGATAGCGTGTGAGTACTATGATATGGAGGAATACAAGAGCGCTTTGGCCCGGAAAATGGCGGTCAATGAGGAGCCGGACATGTTTTTTGCCTGGCAGTCCGGATTCTTGGAGGCCTATGTGAACCGGGATAAGGTATTGGCCCTGGATGAGTTTATGGATGCGGAACCAAAGTGGCAGGAGTGGTTTACGAAACAGGATCTGACGGATGTCTCTTTTGGCGGAAGTATCTATGGGATTCCGAGCACAAAATGCATTACCCTTGCGTTTTACAATAAAGATCTTTTTCAAAAATATGGGGTGGAAATTCCCCGTACCTATGAAGATTTTCAGGAGGTCTGCCGGACCTTTAAGGATAATGGGGTGACACCTCTGTATCTGAACAGCATCCCATGGGTGGCAGGTCAGATGTTTCTGCAGGTGCTGATCGGCTCCTGCGGGCAAGAGATGATCAGCAGCCAAAGCCTCGAAGAGATTCCATGGGGATCGGACAAATTCAGAGTGCAGCCCAGCAGTTGGCAGACTGGTACCGGAAGGGCTATATTCCGGAGGACTTTTTTGGGGAATGGAAGGGAGCAGGTAGAGGTTCAGGATACAGCCATCTACATCACAGGCAACTGGCTGGCCAAAATGATGGATGAATCCTGGGGCGCATTTTTGATACCTTCAGAAGATGATGAGAATGAAGGCATAGCCATAGGCGGCAATGACCGCTGCTATGCCATCTCAAAAACCTGCGGTAATCCTGAGGAGGCGTTTGCCTTTCTGGAACTGCTCTCCAGCGAGAAATACCGCAGAAAGCTTCTTACGGAGGAGGGCATGATTCCCGCAGGGAAATTGGATGTTGAGGAAGCGGGACTCACTGAGCTGGAGAGGAGATGCTATGAGCTTATGCAGGGTACCAAACAGTTCTGTCTGAACATGGATGTGCGTTTTGGACCGGAATTCGGGGATTTATTTAATGAGAGTGCCCAGGCTATTATCGCGGGGAAGACTGCGGGAAGTGCTGAAAAACCTGGAGCAGTTTGGTAAACAGGAAACAGAGGAAGAGTGAGGGAGGAGAGTGCCTTGTTACGTTTGATTATTGCAGATGATGAAGAGTTTATACGCAGGGGCCTGATGTCCCTGAAATGGGATGAGCACGGAATACAGGTGGTATATGCAGCCAGGAATGGGTTTGAGGTACTGGACTTTTTTTAAAGGAAGACACAGCTGATATTCTGCTGACCGATATCCGCATGCCTGGAATGACGGGATTGGAATTATCCAGGCAGGCGCTGGAGTTGTGTCCGGAGATGAAGGTGATTCTGCTCACCGGTTACGGTGAATTTGAGTATGCCCAGGAGGCTGTTAAGACAGGTGTGTTTGACTATGTGTTAAAGCCCAGCACGCCGGGAGAAATCTTTGCATGCGCGGAGGCAGCGAAACCAGGATTCTGGAAGAGCAGAAAAAGAAACGAGAGATGGAGCTGATTTTGAAGGAATTGGATCATTATGCGGCTTTAAGTGCCACGGGGCAGATTCTGGCCACAGAACCGGATACAGAGAGTGAGGAAGTGCTTACAAAGACCATCCTCCGCTATCTGACCAGTCACTATGCGGAAAATGTGACATTGTCCGCTCTGGCCGAGGTGACTCATTTTAATACGGATTACCTGAGCCGGTATATTAAGCAGAAGACAGGCCAGAATTTTCTCTCTATTTTGACAGGAATACGCATTTCCCATGCTGCAAAGCTGCTCATAAGCACAGATTTGAAGAATTATGAGGTGGCTGAGCGTGTGGGAATACACGATGAACGCTACTTTGGCCAGGTATTTAAAAAAGACTTACGGTATGACACCCAGCCAGTTTAGAAAAACCCGCAGGAAGGAAACGGATGTGGAGCGTTTGATAAAGGATGAAGATGAAAAATAAGAAATTTTACAGCTTTCGCTATAAACTGATGATACTCTGTATGGCGCTGACTATTATCCCCACCTGCCTTATGAGTACCTTTCAGTATCACTATTCCAGCAGCCTGGTGGAGAGGCAGACCCAGGATTATCTGAGAGATGTGGTGGACTGGACCTATGTAAAGGCCTCCGATTTTGTAAAAGAGGTGGATGACATCACCTTCAGTATGATCAGCAACATGACGATACAAAATATCCTTTCAAACCTGGGTCAGACCCTGGGGGAGATTTGAGAAGTATAAAATGGTGGAAAATCTGAAAGACCAGATGTCCTCCTACGCACTCCTGAAAGACTACATATCCAATGTGACCATTGTTACGGACGACGGCGCTTCCTATTCCTACAATAAGACCAGAAGCACCTCTGATATTGATGTGGATCAGGGGAGGTGTATGAAAAGAACGGAAGCATGGTCTGGAGGCTCACGGACCAGGATCAGCAGGAGCTGGTGGTTGCCAGGAAAATAAATTCCCTGAAAAGCAGCAAAAGCTTGGGATATGTGGCTGTGACAATAAAGGAGGAGGCAGTCAACGAGCTGGTAAATGCCTTCAATAAGATTGAGGGAGGTAGGATTTATCTTCTGAACGAGGGAGGACGGATCATAGCGGCCCAGGACAAGGAACTGCTGGGGTCCAGGTTAACAATGCAGGACCAGGAAGGATACACTCTGTATACCAGCGGGGGGATGGAGAATGGCTGGACGATACAGGCAGCCGTATCCACAGGCTACTTCCGGCAGAATGTCAGAAACTTACGTAATGTCTTTTTATCTGGTGGCCTTCACAGCCGCCCTGGTGGTTGCTCTGGCGGCTGTGAGGCTGTCAAAAGTGTGACAAAACCCCTGGTCACTCTGTCAAAGCGGATGGAGAAGTTTGGACAGGGGAGATTTCGGTGTGCGCTGTGATATAGAGACCAACGATGAGTTCGGGATGGTGGGGGATACCTTTAACCAAATGGTGGAGAAGATCCAGTACTTATTAAGTGAGGTCTATGAACAGCAGCTTCTGAAACAGAAGGCAGAGATGCAGTCCTTACAGATGCAGATTAATCCGCATTTTCTCTACAATACCTTAGAGACCATCAACTGGATGGCGCGGATGCAGGGAATTGATGAGGTGGGAGAGATCGCAGCCTCACTGGGCAATCTCATGCGCTTTGCCCTGGCTCCGGACACTTATATTACCCTGGAACGGGAGGTGAAAAGCCTGCAGGAATATATCCGTATCCAGGAATACCGGTATGGGGACCGGCTTAGGGCGACAGTGCTTATCCCAGAAGAACTGTATGGCTACAGCATTCCAAAGCTGGTGGTGCAGCCCATCCTGGAGAATGCCATTGTTCACGGTGTGGAGGACAAGATCGGAGATGCTCAGGTGACAGTGACAGGAGAAAAGAAAGAAGATGTGCTCTATATACGGGTTAAAGATAACGGAATCGGAATGCCATCTGAGATCATTGAACGGATCTACCGGAGTGATCAGAGCGTAGAGAAGACAAAAGGCACCAGCATAGGGCTGCGCAATGTGAACAGGAGGCTGAAGATGCACTATGGGGAGGAGTTCGGCATCCAAATCAATAGTGTGATGAACGAGGGGACGGAGGTGACATTGAAGCTGAGATCCCAGTTGTACAGCGAATTGACAAGGGAAGAGAGCAAAAAGGGTGAATTGCTCACAAAAGAAGATTGAAATGGCAGTGCCAGGACCTTATGGTTTCGTGATAGTGACAAGAAAAACGAGACCATGAGGGTTTTTTTTTTAAACATTTCGGTCAAAAAATCCCCATGGAAGGAAAAAATCGGTTCTAAAGGATAATAGTATCAGAACTAAACGTGCACGGGTTCAATAGTAAAAATACGGAACTTTAAGTTCTGCAAATACAAGGAGGGAACTTTATGAAAAGGAAGGCAATGAGTTTGCCGAAAAAACAGTGTCCTTTATCCTGGCATCCGCAATGGTTGTGGGAAGTCTGGGATACGCAGCACCCATTCGAACAGAGGCTGCCGGTGCGGCACAGAAAGAGGAAAGCACCATCCTGTTTACTCCTGCCCCGGCAGGCCATGTATATGCTGGAATGCCGTTGTTTGACGGAAATCCGGATCACTATGAACAATACCTGGATGCAGTGATTGACTATATCGGGCTGGAAGGCTCCGCCAGGTTCGCCTTTGATACACGATATGACTATGTGCTGAAAGAGGGAAAAAATGCGGGAAAAACCATACCAGGTTCCCTGACATTCACGGACTGTGTCCAGGGTGTGTCAACCGATTTCCCGGCCATCATAGGTCTTGGACAGAGCTGGAATAAAGATCTGGTGGAAGAGGTGGGGCATGTTCTGGGAAATGAGCGGATCAACAAAGTAGACTACAGCGATCTGTCCAATATCAATGTCATGGCGTGTACAGCTACCAGTGACCTGCGTATCAATCCCTTAAGCGGACGTTTCGATGAGGGATTTGCGGAGGACCCCCTATCTGGCAGCCACCATGGTAAATGAGATGGCAACGGGTGTTTCGGGAATTAATGCTGAAGAAAACAAGGATGGATTCTGGCAGAAGGCGGTGGTAACCACGAAGCATTTTACCACATACAATGCACAGACCTTACGCACCACCACCAGCAATAATGCCAGCGCCAGAACGCTGATGGAATATCAGCCCCAAAGTGCTTTAAAAGGATTTGAGTCAGGTGCGGTCAGCGGATTTATGAGTTCTTATGGGAGGACAAATGGAATTCGAATATCATTTCCCCGCTGATCAATTTTGCAAAGAGCATCGCACCCTATGGTCTGTTCAGTGTCACGGATGCAGGTTCTGTGAGCAATCAGAGTTCCTATGGAAATGGATTTGACTCGGATATGTTTTAGCGGAAAATCAGCATGGTTCAATTACTCTGCAATCGGCGCCATGATGGCGGTTGCAAATTCCTCGGGAGCCAGCACCACGAGACAGGGAGACGAGCTTCTGGACCTTGGTGGAGCAGGTGAAGGCCGGCACATACGGCGTTACCCGGGAGGATGTGGAGAGGGTAGCCAGAGACCAGATCGGACAGCTGGTGCGCTGTGGTGTGCTCAATGAGAACATAGAAGACTATCCCTTCTACGATCAGTCCAAGGGGGTAGGCAGGACAGACGACTTCAATAATACGTACAACCAGGAAGTAGCCCTTAAAGCTGCCCAGGAATCCATCGTTTTACTGAAAAATGATAAGAACGTACTTCCCTCAATAAGGATGCCTCTGTATATGTCTCAGGTCCCATGTCGATCACGCGCTTTAAGACCACTTACGCGGTAAGTAAATCTCCTGAGATTGAAAATGCGCTCTCTCCTCCGCAGCCGGGATCAAAGCAGTGGCAGATGAGGATAAAGTAAAAGTACAGTGCGGACGGGCAGATCGTCAACATTAAGGCTTCAGACGGAACATATATCGCACTGTCCCAGGACGGTAAGTCCCCTGGTGACTGTGGAGGATAAAGAAAAAGGCGGCTAAATTTGAAAAAGTATTCCTGGGGACAGGAAGGTTATACCTACAAATGCCTGGACAATGATAAGTGGCTTAAAGGGAGTGACTTCAGGCGGCGGCTGGGGAGGCGGCGGAACCTTCAACGGCATTGAGGCAAGCGGAACCGAGTCCCTGGAGCAGGTTGCAGGAGAGCTTGGTGCAACCTATATCACAACTACCATGCCGTATCGCTTCCGTGTGGAGAAAGAACCAGGACAATACCTAACCTATGTAATGGAGTCCTTCAGCGAGAGCTTTATGGGCAGCGGGCCAACCCAGGGATATTATCAGAATGGACGCTACATGGCGGTAAAGGACAGCGGCGAGCTAAGCTTTACGGACAAGCTGACCAACGTAGAGACAGCGAAAGCCCTGAGGACAGAGGCAGCGAAGTTTACGGAGGAGATTGTCAGCGATTACGGCAGCGAAACCATCGCAAGCGGCAGCGACTATGCAGTGGTAGTGGTGGGGAGCCCCCACAAGGCACAGCTCAGGCGAGGGATGTGACCGGTCAGATCTTCACTTAGGGAGGGGCAGTATGAGCAGGTGGCAAATGTGGCGAAGGCATACCCCTGGCAGGACCATCGTAATCGTACAGACCAACTACCCAGAGATCATACAGGAAATCAAGGACAACAAAAATGTGGCAGCTATCCTGGTGCAGCCCTATGCGGGACAGTACGGCGGCTATGCCCTGGGACAGGTGGTATACGGAGACGTTGCCCCCACAGGAAAGTTGAGTGCTACCTGGTACAACACCAATGATGTTCTTCCAGGAATCAGTGAGTATTCTATTGCGGAGGAAACAGCCTGACGCTGGAGAACATAGATCCCAGATTTACCACAGACATGACAAATGCAGATCCTGCTGAGACAGGATTGACTTACATGTATACAGACACAAAAGATGTGACCTATGCGTTCGGAAGCGGCTTGACTTACTCAGACTTTGCCTTCAGCAATCTGAGCGTGCCAGATTCTATCACAAGCGATACACAGAGCTTTTCGGTTTCCGTGGACGTGACAAATACCGGAAAAGTCGGCACCTCAGAGGTGGTTCAGATCTACATGGCAAATCCGGACTCTGCCTACGGCGGGTACGCGCCCCAGACCAAGCTGGTTGCCTTTGAGAAAGTATTTGTGGAGGCGGGCAGGACAAAGACTGTGGAATTGATTGTAGACGCCGATGACTTTGCAGTGTGGAACACCAACGGACATAAGTATACGGTTGAAGAAGGTAACTATCAGGTGATGGCAGGAAGCGCCTCTGACAAGATTCTGGCACAGGGGAATCTGGTTGTGGCTGGTGAACAGATCGGCATCCTGGATGCCTCACAGCCGGTCAGTGTGTTTGACAGCAGCTTCGCCAGCAGTGAAGTGGGTGTACCGTGAGGTGTCTAAGGCGCATACAGCAGAGGCCCTGGCAAACGCTTCCAGAGACAACAAAGAAAATGCAGCCGCCAATGTGGCATCCGGATACTATGCAGTGATGGCAAAGCAGGACGGCTCCTGGGTGGCAATGAAGAATGTGGACCTAAATGGCGTGAATGCCATAAAAACGAATGTGGCCAGCAGAAGCGAGTACTCCGCTATTGAGGTGAGAGCAGATTCTGTGGACGGAGAGTTGATCGGAACAATTGACTTTTGCATCACACCGGTCAACGGCTATACGGCATTGGAAAACGGTGATGATCCGGATGCAGCCATAGACCTTCCCGTGCGGGAGCTGGGCTATCAGGATGTGATAGTAGACCTGGATGGTGAGTTGGCTGGTATACATGATGTTTACCTGGTTTTCAGAAACGCGGATGCCAGAATCAATACCATACAGTTTGAAAAGGCACAGAGAGCAAAGACAGACACAACAGTACTGGCATCTCGTGGAAAAGATAAGCAGCCTTGCATCAGGTGGCTATACACAGGAATCCTTTGCAAAGGCAGCCCAGGCTTTGGAGGCAGCTAAACAAGTTTTTGAACAACTCCTCTGCATCCCAGGAGGAGATTAATAAAGCAGCAGCCTCTCTGGTAGATGCGCTGACCGGTTTAAAACCTGCTGGGACAGCGGCAGCGTCTGCAGATGTGACGGCTCTGGCGCAGGCAATACAGAAAGCCAAGGAAGTGAAACGCAGCCAGTATACGAAAGAATCCTTAGCGCACATGGATGAGGCGCTTGCGATTGCAGAAAAGATGAGTTCAGCCGGGCCTGGGAGAGAGCTTCAGGGCGTGGTGGATGTGATCGCGAAATCCCTAAACGATGCGGTAAACGATCTGGAACTGAAAAAGGGACAGAGGGCAACTGCGGGAAGACTTACCTACAAAGTGACATCCTCTGTGCAGAAGACTGTATCCGTAGTAAAGCCGGCCAAGAAGACGGAGAAGACAATCCGTATTCCAACCACAGTAAAGATCAGTGGAAGAACCTATAAGGTGACAGCTATCGAGGCAAAAGCATTTAAAAATAACAAAAAGCTCACAACCGTTAAGGTTGGCACAAATGTGAGAAGTATTGGGAAAGAAGCCTTTGCAGGCTGTTCGAGATTAAAGAGGATCACCATTACATCCAAAAACTCACAAAAAGTGGGCAGTAAAGCGCTGAGAGGAATCTACAAAAAAGCAGTAGTCAAGGTACCCGCGTCCAAGGTGAAGAAATATAAGACACTCTTTAAAAGCAAAGGACAGAAGAGCTCTGTAACCATAAAGAATTAGTAAATGGAAACCAACCGGGCGGCCAAAGGGGCCGCCTGGCAGAAACAAGACAGGAGGATTTAATGATGAAAAAGAAAGTGGTTAGTATTTTATTATCAGCGGCACTGGCAGTTTCATTGGCGGCCTGCGGAAACAGTTCGCAGACAGGGGCCACGGAGGAAAGAGCGATACTGGGAGCACCACAGCAGAATCAGCGGTATCTCCGGACACGGACGCAGACAAAACGATGGAGGGAGCAGGAGAAACGGAGGAAAGGAAAGCAATGATGTCGGCGCAGAGCCTGTGACCATTAAGGTGTTCTCAAATCTGACTGACCGTAAATCAGGACAGGGATTTGTGGAGCAGACCCTCTTTGACCAGTATATGGAGGAAAATCCCAATATCACAATAGAAGTCGAGGCGTTGGATGATGAGGCGTACAAAACAAAATTTAAAGCCTATGCGTCCGGAAGCGGGATGCCGGATCTGGTAAATGTTTGGGGACATCCCTCTTTTTGGATGAGGTGATCGCAGAGGGCCTTTTGGCAGAGCTGAACACGGACGACTACGCTGACTATGGGTTCCTGTCCGGATCTCTGGACGGATTTGGCAAGGATGGAAAGCTCTACGGACTTCAAGAAATACGGATGTTATGGCTTTCTATTACAACAAAGCTATGTTTGACGAGAACAACTGGGAAGTGCCCCAGACCTATGACGAGTTGATTCAGCTGGCAAAGGATATCTCTGGCACGGGTTTGATTCCCTGCAGCATGGACGGAGCGGACAAGTGGCCCATCTCCATTTACTATCAGGATATTGTAACCAAAATATTAGGCGACAGCCAGCAGGATGTGAGAAACTCTGTAAGCACCGGCGATTTTGGCAATGAGGCCACTTAGAGGCAGCCCAGCTGCTGGGGAGACCGTGGATGCAGGTATGTTCCAGAGTGGCTTTGAGACCACAGACTACGGGACCTCCATGAACCTCTTTGCCAACGGACAGGCAGCCATGTTCTACATGGGAAGCTGGGAAATGTCCATGGCGACCAATGAGGATGTGGCGGAGGATGTGCGAAGCAATATCGGCGTATTTATGATGCCGGTGGTGGATGCATCGGCCAGCAAGGTGACGGACATTGCAGCCTGGAACGGAGGTGGTTACGCAGTTACAGAGAATTCAGCCGTGAAGGAAGAGGCGGTCAAGCTTTTTGAACTACATGTTCCTGCCGGAGAACTGGTCAAAGATTGCATGGGAGAATGGTGTGTGTATGTCAGCGCAGAATTACTCTGATTTCCAACCGGTTCGGAGACAGATGTTCAGCTTGCGTTTACTGATATCATAGACAGCGCAACCAGCATTACAGGTGTTACCTTCAATGACCTTGGGAACGCTGAGTTTAAAACCAACAGTGAGGATTTATCCGCAGAGCTGGCCATCGGAATGGTTACCACCGGAAGACTTTATTTCACAGCTGGGGAGCAGCAGCTGCAAAATAAAGAAAAGACGGGGCGCAGCCGCACAGACTGCGCCCCTGGCAAAGGGAAGAGGTGTAATTATGACAAAGATTTACAGCAATAAAAAGTGATTTTCAGCCTTGTACTTCCGGGCATTCTGACATTTTTGCTGGCGATTCTGGCACCCATATGTCTGAGTGTATACTACAGCTTTACGGATTTCAGCGGGATGGGGACAGCAACCTTCAACGGGCTGTCAAATTATAAGGAGATGTTTCAGGATGGAGGATTTTGGATCTCTGCGCAATTCCCTGCTGCTGGCAGCAGGCTTTATTGTCATCCAGCATCCCTTGCCATGATAACAGCGGCAATTCTGGACAAAATGCAGAACAAGGCGGAGGGGATTTTCCGCTGCATTTATTTTATACCGAATGTAATATCTGTGGCAGTCATTGCGTATCTGTGGAAATTTATCTACAATCCTAATTTTGGACTGCTGAATAATATATTGAAGATTTTTGGAGTGACAGAGGAAATCAATTGGCTGGGCTCCGGGACAGCAATCTGGTCGGTGCTGATCGTCCTGATCTGGCATGGTTTTGGATGGGGCATGCTGATTTACTATACAGGTATCAAAAATATTGATCCGGTGCTCTATGAGGCGGCTGCCATCGATGGGGCCACAGGGGGACAGGCATTTTTGCGGATCACTCTGCCCCTGATGAAGCCGGTGATCCAGGTGAATGTGACTATGGCTGTGATTTTCAGCCCTGAAGCAGATGGAAACCGTGTATCTGCTGACAAACGGGGGACCAGGAAATCAGACACAGTTTATGGCTAACTATCTGTATAAACAGGCATTTAACTCCTTTAAGTACGGATATGGAAATACCATCAGTGTGGCGTTTATCGTTATCTGCCTGATTTCCACAGTGGTATTAAACCGCATTTTTGCAGAGAAGAATACATAGAGGGGTGGGAGGATGAAACAAATGGATACAAAAAGAAATTAACCTGGAAAAGAGTGCTTTTATACGTCTGCCTTATAATCATGGCAGTGATACAGATTTTCCCGCTGGTATGGCTGCTGGACTTCTCAGTTGCGAGCAGTAATGAAATGTTTACAAACGGCCTGTTGATTATTCCTGAAAAGCTGCGGCTGGACAATTATGTGACTGCTTTTGTGGACGGACACTTCCTGCTCTATTTAAGAAACAGCGTAGTTATTAATGTAACCGCTGTAGTGCTTGTGATTGTCATATCCATTATCTCTGCGTACGCAATTACCAGGATGAAATGGAAGCTGAGCGGGCTGGTAAAAACCCTGCTGCTCTTGGGAATGATGATTCCTATTCACGCAACTTTGCTGCCAAACTATGTGATTTATGACAAGGTGGGGATTACGGATACCTTCTGGGCGCTATTGATTCCCTATGTGGCATTTTCACTGCCTCAGGGCCTTTTTCTGACTTGCAGTTTTATGGAGTCCATTCCACGGGAATTAGAGGAGGCTGCCATTATGGATGGGTGCGGATTTACCGGATTATAGGAAGCATTATCACACCGCTTATGAAATCTTCTATGGCAACCGTGGCAATTATGACGTTCCTGAATAACTGGAATGAGTTTATGATGGCCAGCACTTATCTGAGCAGTAATAAGTGGAAGACGCTTCCGTTCTCTGTTTTGGAGTTTACGGGGCAGTATTCTTCCAACTATTCCGTACAGTTTGCGGTGATGGCGCTCACGGCAATGCCTGCAGGTTGTGGTATATGTGCTGTTGAATAAGCACATTACCAAGGGAGCGGCTTTGGGAGCGGTGAAGGGATAGGTTACCCGAACAAGGATAAGATTTGGAATCTGCAGCTCTAAGGATAGGAGAAGATTTATGAAAACTGGAATAGTATGGGCAGGTATTTTATTAAGCGTATGGGCCTGCACTGTACATAACCGGATGCTCTGGGGACAAAGCAGGCACAGAGATTACCGCTAGGGCAGAGATTCCTGTGACGGAGGAATCGGTGGAGAAGAAGCGGCCTGGAGGCGTTTGTGGAGCTGGGAGCCTACAGGGGCCTGTCAGTGGAAAGGCCGGAGTACACGGTCAAAGAGGAGGAGATCCACGCAGAAATTATGCGGGAGCTGGAGAAAACGGCTCCCGGAGATCGCAGACGGGACTGTGGAGAATGGCGATATTGTAAATATTGACTATAAGGGCAGTATAGAAGGAAAGTCGTTCCAGGGAGGAGAAAACCAGGACTACGATTTGAAAATTGGATCTGGCAGTTTTGTACAAGGCTTTGAGGATCAGCTTTTTGGGGTGCGGGGAACGGGCAGGAGAAGAATGTCTCTGTGACCTTCCCGGAGGACTACAGCCCGGAGGGAATGAGGGGAAAGAAGGCAGAATTTACCGTAAAGATAAACAGCATAAAGCGTCCGCTTAAGGCAGCAGCGAATGACTGGGCAAAGGAATATTGCGGCTATGACACAGTGGAAGAATATGAAGGCAGCATCCGGGCCAGGCTGGAGGAGGAAAAGGAAAAAAGCGGACAGGCCCAGCTGGAAGCGCAGCTCTGGGAAGAAGTTCTGCAAAACTGCCGGATTGTGCAGTATCCAAAAGATATGCTGGAGAGCTGGATGGAACTTGAGCGGACCGTGTATCAGCAATATGCGGATACGCTGGATATGACCTTCGAAGAAGTACTGGACAGCTGCAAAATCACAGAGGAGGACTTAACGGAAATTGCAAAGATAGATGTGGACTATGTGCTGATCTCCGCTGCGATCTGTGAAAAGGAGGGGATTGACCCTGCAAACAGTATGTATCAGCAAAAGCAAGAAGAGATTCTGGAAAGCCTGGGATACGTCAATCAGGAGGAGGCGCTGACGGACGGTGCAACCGCCCAGCGTATAACCGCAACTGTGCAGAAGGCCTGCGCTGCACAGATTATGCTGGATGCGTGCAGCAAAGTGGATAAGTGATCCGGGCGAATAGCTGAGAAGGAGGAGTATACTCATGAGATTGGAAATCATAAGCAGTACCGGTCAGGAGAAATTGGAAACCCGTATACAGGAAGTAGTCTTTCAGGAAGATATGGGGAGGAGAATCATGTGATTAACCTTTACCCGGAGATAACCTACCAGAACCTGGAGGGATTTGGCGGCGCAATCACGGACGCGGCGGGATATGTGTATTCTGAGATGAACAAAGAGCAGCAGGAGCAGGTGGTCCGCATGTATTTTTGGCCGGGAGAACATGAATTACCAGATGGTGCGGGTTCATGCAGACAGCTGTGATTTTTCCACCCATCTCTATTCTGCGGTGGAGGATGAGTGGGATGAAAAACCTGGAGAGCTTTTCCTTTGCGGATACGGAGCGGCATATTCTGCCTCTGCTGGACGCGGCCCAGAAGGCGGCGGGGAAGAAGCTGAAGATCATGCTCACGGCCTGGTCGCCGCCTCCCTTCATGAAAACGAACGGGGAGAGAAAACACGGGGTTCCCTGAAAAGGGAGTTCCGGGAACGCTGGGCAGACTATCTCTGCCGCTATATCCGGGAATTTCGGGACCGGGGATATGAGGTGGTGCGGATGAGTGTGCAGAACGAGCCCAAGGCGGTTCAGACCTGGGACTCCTGCGTGTACACAGCACGGGAGGAAAAAGAGTTTTACGGGATTACCTCTATCCAGCGTTGAAAAATGGGGGCTTAAAGATGTGGAAATTTTTATCTGGGACCACAATAAGGAGCGGGCCTTTGAGAGAGCCAGAGACATTCTGGACCACCAGACAGACCGGATGGTCACAGGCGTGGCATTTCACTGGTACAGCGGGGACCATTTCGAGGCTCTGGACTTGATACGTCAGCGGTATCCGGACAAAAGCTGATCCTTTCTGAGAGCTGCCTGGAATTTTGTAAATATGGGATTGCCGGAGCCGGGGGAAAATGCGGGAAAGCTGGCCCATGATATGATCGGCAATCTAAACCATGGGATGAGTGCCTTTTATGACTGGAATATTTTGTTAGACGGGGAGGAGGTCCCAACCATGTGGGAAATTTCTGTGATGCTCCCTACCTGTTTCATGAGGATTCAAAGGTTTTGGAGGAGGGAGGATTCTGCGCTATTACTGGCATTTTGCCCACTTTATAAGGCCGGGGGCCGTGCGAATGGCATACACAGGATACACGGACAGTCTGGACGTGACCGCATGGAAAAACCCGGATGGAGAGAACGTGTTGATCCTGCTAAATAAAACGGATAAGACCCTGCCCTGCGTACTGCGCATCAATCAAATGGCAGCCGGGTTTGAGATGAAACCAGGTGCAATTTTAAGTTGTGTGATAAAAAGGAGAGAAGCAGCCATGATAAAAACCCAATTTTTCCGGGATTTAACCCCCTGACCCGTGTATCTGCAGAAAAGGGAGGACTACTATGTGATCGTATCTTCTTTTGAATGGTTTCCGGGACTGCCTGTGTACCACTCAAAGGATTTAAAAACTGGGAGCTATACACCCACGTACTGACCGATGACCAGACTGTGGATTTGAGGAAGCTGCCCTCCTCCAAGGGGATCTGGGCACCCTGTCTGACTTATTGTCAGGAGGAGGACTTGTTCTATGTAATTTACGGTGTGATGAATTCCATGAACGCCAGATACTTTGACGTGGACAATTTTTGATCACTGCCAGGAGATTACCGGGCCATGGAGCGAACCCGTATACCTGCACTCAGCAGGCTTTTGACGCCTCCATCCTGCATGACAGGAACGGAAAGAAGTGGGTGGTATCTCTGGAGTGGGAAACGAGAGAGAGCGGTATGAAAAGCCCGGGGAAATCTGTCTGGTGGAATATGACCCGAGGGCGAAGGCCGTGGCAGGCTACCCGAAACGCATCTGGCGGGGAGGACTGACCGGGGATGCCTCGAGGCACCCCATCTGTATCAGCGGGGGGACTGGTATTACCTTATGTGCGCGGAGGGAGGAACCGGATACAACCACTGTGTCACCATGGGGCGGGCAAAGCATGTATGGGGTCCCTATGAGGGAGATCCCGCAAATCCAATTGTTACCTCCAATCCGGGGGCTCTCCATGAGCGGCTGGACCCGGACCATTTAAAGCCACAGTATTTTTATCCGGGTCAGAGCTGCAGAAGGCAGGCCACGGAAGCTTTGTGGAGACACCCCAGGGGGAGGTGTATCTGGTTCATCTGGCATCCAGGCCCTTTCTTCCGGAATTGAGATGCACTCTTGGGCGTGAAACCGGGATTCAGAGAATGAAGTGGACCAGGGATGGATGGCTTCGCATGGAGGATGGATCAAATTTGGCGAAAACGGAGGTGAAGGAGAGCTGCCTTTCTCCATCGGTGGTAAAGCAGGCAGAGCCCGGGATGATTTTACGGATTGCAAGCTGGGTAACTGCTATTACTCCCCAGAATCATGCCAAAGCGTTTTGCGGATGTGAAGGCCAGACCTGGGTATGTGAGGATTCGGGGCGGGAATCTGCCTGTTCCTTAAATAAAGTTAGTCTTCTGGCCAGAAAGCTGACAAGTGTAAATGCCCAGGTAACCGTAAAGATGGAGTATACCCCAAAGGTGTACCAGCACAGCGCGGGACTGATTTTATATTATGACAACATGAACTATCTGTATCTGCGGAAATATTACAGTGAGACCCTGGGGCAGAGCGCCTCTCCATCATCCGGTTGGAAAACGGGGAAAAGACGGAATATCAGGATTCCAGGGTGCCTGTGGGGGAGGAGCCCATTTATCTGCGCCTTCGTATCTCAGGACGGAAGACATGCTTTACATGGGGGCTTGACGGGGAGAAAGTATGAGAGAATCGGACCGGACTTTGATACATCCAGACTCTCCGATGAATACTGCAAATATGGAGAGTTTACCGGAACAATGGCGGGGATGATCTGTGTGGATACCATGAAGCATGAGCGGTGGGCTGACTTTGATTTCTTCGAGTATTTTTTGTGGGATAAGGAAGACGAAGTTTAGACGTAACGTGAACTTCTTTTTACTATGTTAATGAGTTTTTATCTGTAAAGTGAAATTGTGGAAAAACAAATAAGCTATGTTGATTATGAATAAAAGTTAGGTAATCCAAATATAATACCCGAAATCCTAAAAATTACTCTATGAAATATACATATATAAATTTAAAATGAAGTAAGTAAAGTATACAAAAATAACGTATAAGTTCCTATGAAAAACAGAATCTTCTGTGGAATCACATTAGAGATAGATGCTGCATACCTGGTGTGAATAGATCAGGAAGCAGGCTGTAAGCAAAAGAGAGGAGGGATAGTATCTGTAATCAGGCAGCCTGGCGGCAAAAAAGAGAGAAAAGATAGAGTAAAAGAAAGGGACGATGTTATCATATGAAAAAAGGGTATAATTGCATGGATTTTGACACTCTGCATGGTACTGCAGCTCTTTGCAGGTATCGATATAAAAGCGGAGGCGGCAGAGAATACGCTGAAGGTGACAGGATTGGAGTGTGAATATACAGTAAATCCAATCGGGCTGGATGTGCCCAAACCGCGCTTTAGCTGGAAACTGGAATCTAAAGAGAACAGCGTACTACAGGCCTCCTATCGGATCATGGCCTCATCCAGCAGAGAAAAAACTAGCTGCCGGTGAGTACGATGTGTGGGACAGCAAAGAGGTGGAGAGCGATGCATCGGTTGAGGTTCTCTATGCCGGGAAGGCATTGACTCCTGGGCAGAGGTATTACTGGAAGGTAAGTGTTTCTGATAATAAGGGAAACACCGCATCCTCCACAGAGGAGGCGTACTGGGAAACCGGGAAGATGGGTCAGAGTGGACGGCCAAGTGGATCGAGATCGCCGATGAAAGCGGGGAGAAACCGGAAAATTACAGCATTGATTTTGACTTTAATCTGATTAAAGACGATGCAGGCTTCCTTTTTGCAGGGAAGGACACGAATAACTTTCTGATGTGGCAGATTAACACCTTTGAAAAAAAGTTTAACGGCGCCATGAGCTTCCGTCCCCACCAGTGGGTGAATGGACAGGCGAGCTGCTTTTTTGAAGCGAAAATTGATGACCTTGCTCCCGGTCTGATTGGGAAGGATGCATATTTCAATACCAAACACCACATGAGGATTGAGGTGAGGGGTAAGGAGATCACTACATTCTTAAACGGCACGCAGATTGACAAGAGAACAAATGAACATGCGGCCTACGGAAAAATAGGCTTTCGCCATACGACGGTTGCGAATGACTGTGATGAGCAGGCGGCCTATGATAATATTGTGATTAAGGATATGGACACAGACGCCACACTTTTTGAGGACTGTTTTGATGATCCATCCAACCCCAACTTTGGATTTGGGGAGATCCGAAACGGGGAACTCTATGTTGTAAATGTGCTGCAGCTTCAGAAAGACAAAACCAACTCCGCTCCTATGTACCGGAAAGAGTTTCAGGCGGACAAAGAGATCAAAAAGCCACGGTTTACGCCACAGCACTGGGAATCTATGAGATGGAGGTTAACGGGGAAAAGATCAGCCACGACTTATTTAACCCGGGCTGGACAAACTATGAGCTGAATCAGGACAACAACAATTATGTAATGTACCAGACCTTTGATGTGACGGACCTGGTAAAAAGGATCAAACGTCATTGGAGCCGTTACCGGTCACGGATGGTACTCAGGCAAGCTGTTTGTAGGCGGGAATAACCGTTACGGAAAGGGCTCAAAGTTCCTGGCTGAGCTGAAGCTGGAATATGAGGACGGGACGACAGCGGTCATTCCTACCGATGAGTCGTGGAAAATCAGCGGGACGGGTCCTATTCTGGAGGATGATTTCCAGAACGGTGAAACCTATGATGCCAGAAAGGAAAAGACTGGCTGGTCAGAGACAGGCTATCAGGAGGACAGCAGCTGGAGAGCGCCTGCAGTGGGCAGCTATGCAGGGGATATTGTAGCCCAGATGGGTCCCGCGGTCAGAGAAATTCAGGAATTTAAACCCAAGGAGATCACCAAAAAGGGCGATGCCTACATCATTAACTTTGGACAGAATATGTCGGGATACGCTAAGCTGAAGGTGAAAGGAACAGCAGGCACGAAGGTGAAGCTGCGCTTTGGAGAGATGCTGAAGGACGGCAGTCTGTATACGGACAATCTAAGGTCCGCAGCCGCAACCGATTATTATACCCTGAAGGGGGGATGAGGGCGGGGAAATGTGGAAACCCCCGTTTTACCTTCCACGGCTTTCAGTACATGGAGGTAACCGGATATCCGGGCGAGCTTACGGAGGATGACATCACGGCAGTTGCCATCAGCTCACTGCAGGAGCAGACAGGAAACTTTGAGAGCTCCAATGATCTGGTAAACCAGCTTCAAAAGCAATATCAATTGGGGCCAGCTGGACAACTTTATCAGTGTGCCCACAGACTGCCCCCAGCGCGATGAGCGGCTTGGTTATACAGGGGATTCCCAGGTGTTTGTGCGTACTGCATCCATGAACCAGGACGTGAACCAGTTCTTTAAGAAATTTCTGATGGATGTTACAAGCAACCAGAGGGCTGACGGACAGATCGCAGACTGGACTCCGAATTATGTGACCCCGGGAGACGGGATGAGCGGCTCCTTTGGTGCAGCGGGCTGGGGAGACGGCGTTGTGATTATCCCCTGACTATGTATACCACTTACGGGGACACGGATATCATCAGACAGTGTTATGACGCCATGAAAAAGTGGATAGGCTATTATGAGGTTCAGTCTGGCAAGGATAAAAATGGGCATGACAAGGTGGAGAAGAACCTCATAATTGAGAGCGCGGGCAATAATTACGGCGACTGGCTGAGTACAGTGGATACGCCCCGGGAGGTGACCAACACAGGCTACTTTGCTTATTCAACCAGCCTCCTTGCAAAGATGGCAGCGGTCATCGGGGAGACGGAGGATGCAGCCTATTATCAGGATTTATTTGAGAGAATCCGGAAGGATTTTAATGAAGAATTTGTTGCTGAGGATGGTAGGATTAGGGGAAATACCCAGACCAGCTATCTGATCGCACTGAAATTTGACCTGCTTAAAACCCAGGAGGAGAGGGAGAGAGCGGCAAAATATCTGGTGGAAGATATTGAGGCGAGAAATTGGCATCTGTCCACAGGATTTATGGGTGTCGCATACCTGTGTCCCATTCTGACTGAGATGGGGTATGGGGATGTTGCCTATAAACTGGTGCTTCAGGAAACCTACCCATCCTGGCTGTACAGTGTTAAGGGAGGGGCTACCACCATTTGGGAGCGCTGGAATTCCTACGTCTGGGAAACAGGGACATTTGGTTATGTGGGGATGAACTCTTTTAACCACTACTCGCTAGGATCTGTAGGGGAATGGTTCTACAATTACGCTGCTGGTATCCGTTACGATGAGACACAGCCCGGATACAAACATATCATCATTGACCCAAGCCAGGGCGGCGGTTTTGACTATATCAACGCTTCCTTTGACTCCGTGTATGGAAAATTGTGAGCAACTGGAGGTATACAGACAATAGTACGCTTGCCATGGATGTGACCATCCCGGCGAACACAACAGCTACTATATCGATCCCTGCCGCGGACGCAGCAACAGTTCAGGAGAGTGGTAAAGCGGCAAGTGAAAATAAGAATCTCACCGTTGTGAAGATGGAAGGCGGAAAAGCGGTATACAGTGCTGGATCGGGAAACTATCATTTTACAACCGTATCTCCCAAGGCATATATGCTGAATATCCTGGATCAGGAAACGGATCAGAAACATATGGTTTCCATAAACGGCGGTCCCTTACAGACTCTTCCAATTTTACAGACTGTTTATGCCGGGGATGAGATTAAGCTCCATGCACAGCCTATGAATGATGAGGATTTTGTGTTTGCAGGCTGGGCCGGGGATGTGGAATCCACAGAGCAGGACATCACTGTGACAGTGGAGAAGGATGTGAAGCTGAGTCTCAAGAGTAGTTTGATCCAGAAACAAAACCTGGCACTGGGAAAACCGGTAAAGGCCAGCACTAGTATCAACAACAGCGACTGGGGCAGCGACAGACTCACAGACGGTAAGCTGACCTCCGTGGCCGGAAGTCTTGGTTATACTTCAAACGGATCAGGAGATAACCCTGATGTGGATCATTGGGTGGAGGTGGACTTGCAGAAGAATACTCTCCTGAATAAAATCAACTTGTATCCCAGAACAGATGCAGTCACAGCACAGGGTAAGACCGCATCCTTCCCCAAGGATTTTACAGTGGAGGTGTGTAAAGAAGGGGAAAGCCAGTATAAAACCGTGGCATCCTTTAAGGACTATACTGCACCTGAGGGCAAACCGGCGGTTATCTTTCTGGACGAGGAGGTAGAGGCGAGAAATGTACGCATACATGTGACCAAGGTGGGGAGAGCCGCCCGCGGGGGAAATTCACTACTTCCAGCTGGCGGAAATGGCTATATACCTCTGTGGACAAGAGCGAGCTGAACAAAATCATTTTGGAGGCGGAGGAGTTTGCCAATTCTGAGGCATTCCAAAACGCTTCCCGGGAATTAAAGGAGAAATTTGAGACCGCGAAGAAAAACGCAGTGGATGTGGCCAACAACCAGCAGGCGGACGCGGATGCGGTTAAGAGGGCAGTGAAGGAACTGGAAAATATCATGGAGCTGATCAAAGGCGAGGGAATCCCTGATTGTCTCAGTAGAAAAAATTGCAGGACATCACCGTTGACTTTGGCACTACTTTTTTGAGAACATTGGACTTCCGGCAACGCTTCAGGTCAATTTAGGCGATAAGAGCACAAAGGAGCTGGGGGTTGAATGGAAGGGCAGCTACAATGGCCTGAAAGCAGGAAGCTACACATTCACAGGAAGCCTGATTTATGAGACTCCTATTGTGAACCCGGACAATACAGAGGGCTCTGTCACAGTAGTCGTAAAAGATTGCCCGATGATTGAGGGGACGGAAGCAGTAGCGGATCACTATGCTGTCTACGGGACAGACGTGGCGGAAGCGCTCTCAAAACTTCCGGGAACAGTCAATATTTACTTAAATGACGGCAGACAGAGAAGAGCGGCTGTAACATGGACCGCGCCGGAAGACTACAGCGCAACGGTACCCGGTCGTTATACGTTTATCGGAGAGATTGAGGAGAGCATCTATTACAAGAACAACGCGGATTCACCGGTTACTGCAAAAGCGGACATCATCGTTCTTAAGGACGGGATGCCCACCCGGAAATGAAGGAAGAGCTAAAGCAGCTCATTGCGTCCGCGCTTAAAGTCGACAGAGAACATTACTCGGATGACAGTCTGGAGAAGATGGACATTGCTCTGCAGAAAGCCCAGGAAGTCCTTGGGGCTGAGGACTCTCTTGCCTCAGAGTACGAGACGGCGGCCAAGGCTTTGGAGACAGCTATCGGAGAATTGGTTTATGTGGAGTGCAAACACAGCAATCTGGTGGAGCAGATCAAGGCAGAACCCACCTGTACACAGACGGGACTGAAGATTTGGGTATGCAGCAACTGTCAGCAAACAGTAAAGACAGAAGTAATCCCCATGCTGGATCATACGTTTGGTGAGTGGAGCATTCTCGTGGCACCGGACTTTGGCATCGGGTATAGAGGTCAGCTCCTGCAGTGTATGTGGCAGGACACAGAGCAGAAATATTGAGGAACTGAATGGGTTTAAGGTGACCTTTGCGGATGCAGATGGTACTGTCTTAAAATCCGGCATGGTAGAGGCCGGAAAAGCTGCCCAGGCGCCAAGAAATCCGGAAAAACGAGGCTATACGTTCACAGGATGGGATCAGACATTTACAGATATTCGCAGAGAGATGGTAGTGACAGCCCAATATCAGATGAATATTTACAAGATTTCCTATACTGGAATAGCGGGAGCCAACACAAACAAGACAACCTACACAGTAGTGGACCAGGTAAGGCTGAGCCCGGTGGAGAAAGAGGATATATCTTTGAGGGCTGGTATCTGGATGGAGTCCACATAACACAGATTCCGGAGGGAACAGTGGGAGATCTGTCTCTGGAAGCCAGATTTACGAAAAAGAGTCAACCAGAGCCTCCCACAAAAAAAATTGCCAGAAAAGGAGAGACATATAAGATAGGAAGCGGTTATTACAAGGTGACGGATGCCTCGGTGACAAAGGGTACTGTGACCTATGTAAAACCACTGAAAGCAACATTAAAAAGTGCAGTGGTGCCGTCTGTTGTGAGGATTCAGAATCACACCTATAAGGTAACTGCCGTAGCGTCCAAGGCATTCCGAAACAATAAGAGACTCACAAAGGTGACCATTGGGAAGAATGTCAAGACCATAGGTTCCAGCGCGTTTGAGGGAGCGAAAAGCTGAAGAGTATAAAGATTCAGACAAAGGTTTTGAAATCTGTCGGCAAAAAGACATTTCGAAACATCCATAAAAACGCTGTGATCCGAGTACCGTCCTCTAAGCATAAAACCTATAAAAAATATTAAAGGGGAAGGGACAGAAGAGTACTGTAATGATCAAAAAATAAAAAATGTCAAAAACGACCTGGTCATTTCCGGAAATGACCAGGTCGTTTTTGACATTTTTGGTAGATTTGCACAAATTTTATTGGGGATTTGACTCTGTTATTCCCTCTGTAGTCTCCCGGCGTATTAAGATCGGGGGTCACAGTACGGTGGATCGGCTCTTTTAAAAGCACGGGTTTTCTTTTTTTTGCGCTCGTTCATCTGCTCCACTAAAGCTTCACTGCCTCGTAGGCCAGTTTATCGATCTGCTGCCCAATGGTACTGATGGGCAGGATGGCTTCGCTGGAAATTGAGAATTGTCAAAGCCGATGATTCGGTAATCCTCCGGAAGTTTGCCGTGTTTTCGCACAATCAGATTGAGAAGCACATTGGCATATGTATCACTGGAGACGAAAATGCCCTTTTTACAGCCCTCATAGCGCTGCTCCAGGTTTTCAAATATAGACTTTAGATGGCTTTGGCTGGATGCGTGGGTGTTGCCCAGGGCCTGAATGATGATTTTCGTGTCTTAGATGGTTTTCCTGCAGAAATCCTCAAATCCCCCGGATGCGCCCATAGGCTGGCATGTCCTCGGCAGTGGGGGTGTTTATGGATGAGCACTTCGCAGCCGTGCCTGGCCAGCAGACTGGTGGCCTGTATGGCGCCCATGTAGTTGTCTGTGTTGACACTGCACACGAATCGGTCTTCCGCTCGATGGTTACTATGGGTATCTGAAGGTCAAAGAGCTCTCGGGAGGGGATGGTGTGGCTCAGGATAATCATCCCTCAATCTTATAGGACATCAGTTCCTGAATGTATTTCCTCTCCCTTTCCTCATTCCCGTTTCCGATGAAGACCAGAAATTTATAGCCAAAGGTCTCATAGGTGGACAGGATCTGATCCAGCACTGCGGAGTAGTACCCCAGATAAAGGTTGGGAATTATGATTCCGATAAATTCTGTCTTTCCGTTCGCAAGGATGCGCGCTACTTTATTTTCCTTATAATTTAGCTCGACCAAAGCATCTGAGATGATCTGCTGGTTCTCCAGCGTCAGCGAGTCCGGATTGTTGAAATACCGGGAGATGGTGGTCTTGGAAAATGCGTGTATTTTGCAATATCGTCAAAGGTTACATTTTTTTTAGCCATTATATCACACTGCTTTCTGTCAAAAGTCGATGGTCACTGATATTCATTATTATAACGTAACTATTCAACAGGTCTGCGCATTTACTGCGCTGACCGTAAGAAAATGATTCGGGAGTGCAAAAATCCCATCGCCGAAGGCGGTACTGAACAGTTACAGTATAACAAAAACAAGGACGAGGGCAATAAGTAATCGGTTAAGTAACCGGTTTTGTAAGAGGTGAACAAACAGGACATAGGTATTTCAGCTAATATTACTGAAAATTTTGTTCGGAATTGACGTGGGGGGGCACTCCTGTGTTAAAATAAAAACAAAAGTAACCGGTTACTTGACCGGTTATGCAGCAGTGGACGGACAGAAAATAGGGGATAGAATTCCCAGGATTAGGAGGATTGATGGAATGAGAAAACATGTTGCAAGAAGAGCCGCTGCACTGGGGCTGGCCGCGGTGATGGCAGTCACTATGCTGACCGGATGCCGCTTCGGATTTGCGAGTGATCCGGATGACCCAAATGAGGAGACAAAAAAAAGTACCCATAGACACCTCATTGGATACCTTTGAATACGACCCGCAGCTGGAGGGCACAAAGGTTACGCTCTTAAACTCGAAAGCGGAGATTCAGGTGGCTTTGGAAAAGATGGCAGGCGTCTTTGAGGAAAGGTCAGGCGTACACATTGAGGTTATGCCCGTGACAGACGGAGATTCCCCCTACACTAAGGTAGTCAGTATGTACAATTCCGGGACGCCTCCCACAATGGCGATCCTGGATACCACCGATGTCATTGCCCTGGCTGAGGAAAAGGCCGCAGACTTAAGCGGTGAGGCGTGGACCTCTGAGGCGGAGGGCTATTTAACAGAGGTAAACGGAAAAATATACAGCTTTCCGCTGTGTATTGAAGGGAGGAATCATCTACCGCAAAGCCGTGATTGAAGAGACGTTTGAAAGGACTTTGCCCCCAAGTCCATCACTACGCTTGAGGACTTTAAGGGGCTTCTGAAGGAACTGAGGGAAGCCGGACTGGAGAAACCGGTATCCATGGCAAAGGAAGACTGGTCTTTGGGGGCGCACCATCTGCAGTACATATATGGAGACTTTTAATGGTACCTCAGAGGGCGCACAGGAGGTTATTGAAAAGATAAAGGACAACGCATTGGATTTGGAATCCTATGACCGTGTACAGCAGTTTTTAGATATGTTTGACGTGCTGAGAGAATACAACGTGGCAAAGGGATCCCTGGGCGCGGACTACGATGAGATGGCAATTGATTTGGCGGATGGCAAGACTGCTTTCTGGTTCAATGGAAACTGGGCATGGCCCAACCTGGCGGAGGCAGGCGCAGAGGAGGATGAGGAGTACGGCTTTCTTCCATACTTTATGAACAATGATCCGGATGATTTTGCCAACAGCAAGATCAGGCTTCTCCCTCCAAACAGGTAATGGTGGACGGCCAGATTGCCACGGAAAAGGAGCAGAAGGCGGCAAAGGAGTTTCTAAATTGGATCGTTTTTCAGATATCGGCCAGCAAATGCTGGTAAAGACCTGCAATTTGATACCACCCTTTACCAACAATCCCTACGAACCGGCAGATCCCCTCAGCAGAGACATTTACGAGAGAGTGCAGTCAGGGGAGGCCTTCAACGCGTCCGCCATCGTACCCAATGACCACTGGTCCGTATTGGGTGCAGCCATGCAGAAGTACCTGGCAGAACGCAGCGACCGAACAGAACTGATACAGTCTATCCAGGGATACTGGGAAGAACAGAAATAGGAAAGAAGGGAAAAGGATGAAAAGAAAAAATAGTGGAAAAGATTTCTGTATGTTTGCTTTACCCGGCATGTTCTGCTTTTTGCAGTGGTGATGGTGCCATTTCTCTACGGAGTTTATCTGACCATGACAGACTGGAACGGAGTGGCCAGTACGAAAAAATTTCATAGGGATTGAGAACTTTCTGGGAGTTTTAAGGGACGGACAGTTCTGGAGTTCTCTGCTGCTGACCTTTAAGTATGTAATTCTGGTGGTCCTGCTGGTTAATATTGTGGCATTTTTCCTGGCCTATCTCCTGACAAGGGGAATCAAGGGGGCAGAACTTCTTTCGGGCCGGGTTCTTTACCCCCAACCTGATTGGAGGTATTGTATTGGGATATATCTGGCAGTTCGTATTCTCCAGAGTATTTGTGAACATCGGTGAGGCTACCGGATGGACCCTGTTCGGGGTTTCCTGGCTCTCAGACCCCACAAAGGCCTTCATCGCCCTGGTGGTGGTGTCTGTGTGGCAGCTGTCCGGATATATGATTTTGATCTATGTGGCAGGATTTATGGGGCTGAGTGAGGATGTCATGGAGGCGGCCAGCATTGACGGCGCTACCGGATGGAGAAAAATGAAGAGCATTGTGATGCCCCTTATGATGTCTTCTGTGACCATTTGCCTGTTTCTGACCCTGTCCAGGGCATTTATGGTATACGACGTGAACCTGTCACTGACAGCGGGAGCACCCTACGGGACAACTCAGATGGCGGCCATGCATGTATATGAGAAGGCCTTTACCTCCAGGCAGTTTGGCGTGGGCCAGGCGGAGGCATTGATTTTGTTCCTCATTGTTGCGTGTATCAGCGGTATTCAGGTATACCTGACCAAGAAAAAGGAGGTTGAGGCGTAATGAAGCAGACTACGATGGGAAAAAGCAAGAAAAAAATAGTAAATATTCTGACTACAGCGGGTATGGTGCTCATCTTTGCAGCCTACATGTTCCCCTTCCTCATGGTAGTGATCAACTCCCTGAAGCAGAAGAGGGATATCATCAAGAGCCCGTTCTCCTGGCTGTTTACCATCAAAGGTCTTTCGTTTGACAACTTTGTAAAAGCATTCAATCAGATGAACTTCCTGAATGCCTTCAAAAATTCCGTGTTTGTGACTGTATCAGCAACCCTGCTGGTGACTCTGCTGGCAGCCATGCTGGCTTACTACATCGTGCGCCACAACAACTCCATATCAAAGATGACCTTTGTGCTGATGGTTGCATCCATGATCATTCCATTCCAGGCAATCATGATTCCTCTGGTGAGCATCTATGGGGGAACCCTGAATCTGTTAAACCACAGGCTTACGCTAATCTTTATGCACACAGGCTTTTCCATGGCAATGTCCGTGTTTATGTTCCATGGGTTTATCAGGGAAGTGTACCCATTGCGCTTGAGGAGGCAGCCTATATAGACGGATGTACACGCTCACAGACCTTTTTTAAGATCGTGTTTCCGCTTTTGAAACCGATTATCTCCACAATGGTAATTTTAAATGCGCTGGCTTTCTGGAACGACTTTTTGCTTCCCTCCCTGGTACTGTCTGACAAAAAGCTGCTGACGCTGCCCCTGTCCACATACAGCTTCTATGGAACCTACTCCGCAGATTACGGAACAATCATGGCTGGACTTCTGCTGTGCGTTGCGCCCATCATGGTTCTGTACATTATACTGCAAAGACAGATCATCAGCGGAGTGGTGGCAGGCGCAGTAAAATAACAGATTTAGAGAGGATATGTTCGTATGACAATGGATGTATTGCACTTGAAAGCTCCGGGAAACTGGATCAACGACCCCAATGGTTTCATTTACTATCAGGGGAGATATCATCTCTTCTACCAGTATTTTCCGTATGCGCCGGAATGGGGAACCATGCACTGGGGACATACGGTCAGTGAGGATCTGGTACATTGGGAGCATCTGGGCATTGCTCTGTTTCCCACAAAGGACTATGACAGAAACGGAGTATTCTCTGGGAGTGCCCTGGAAAAGGATGGGGAGCTTCGCCTTTATTACTCTGCCGTCAGGTATCTTAAGGAGAGGGAAGATAACATTCACCTGGCAGGGAGGAGGGCTTTGAGACCAGCCAGGCCCTGGTGGTTTCCGGCGATGGCTTACACTTTGACAACTGGAACCGCAAGAGCCAGCTCATCCCTGTGTGCAGGGATGAGGAGCTGGGAGATCCTGTGCACACCAGAGATCCAAAGGTATGGAAGAGTAAAGCTGCCTATTATATGCTCCTGGGCAGCACTCGCCGGGGGGAGTTTGGACGGGCGCTGTTTTATAAGAGCAGGGATGGGCTGAAATGGGAGTACGCCGGCCAGTGTCAAAGTGAGGCAGTTGGACAGATACTGGAGTGTCGGACCTCTTTTTGACAGATCAAGGGTATGTGTTTATCGGATCGCCCATAGGAGCCAAAAGCGATGGCCTGAAATACACTGACCAACCCTTCTGCTGTCTGGCAGATTTTAGGGAGGAGAGCTGTGAACTTCACCTCTCATCCCTACAGCAGCCGGTGGACTATCGAATGGATCTTTACGCCCCACAGACAAATCTGGACAGAGATGGCAGGCGTGTGATGGTTGCCTGGATGAGAATGCCAAGGACAGTGGAAGGCAAAGGGGAGACGCCCTGGAATGGGATGATGTGCCTTCCAAGAGTGGTTGAGGTTCAGGAGGAGCATATCTGTTTTCGCGTTCACCCTGAGACAGACCGATATATGAGCCGGAAGGTAAAGGGGACAGAGGAACTGGACTGGGAAAAACCGTTTCGTCTGAAAGCAGCGCTTACAAAAGACAGGGAGCTGGATATCGGCGGTTATCGGATCTGGGTGGAGGAGGACTGTATACGTACGGACCGCAGCCGGGTGTACAGGGGCTTGGATGGCTACCACACACAGGCACAGACTCCGCCACTGAACGGAGTATACGGCCTGGACATCTTTGTGACCCCCATTTGATTGAAATCTTTGTAAATAGCGGGTGTATGCAGTCAGCCATGTGGTATATGGGCTGGACAACAAAATCTTTGGTCACGTGGACCAAATACTGACGGGACTTGAGAATTAAGGAGGAAAGAATGAGCAGGAAGGCAGATATTTTTCAGACTAGAATGGATAAACACCATGATGAACTGAAATGGCTGTACATGGAGCTGTACGGGAACGGGGATATGTTTGCGGAACTCTGCTCCCCAGATGTACGAATACTACAGAGAGCGCAGCCAGAAGCTGCACAACCGGGATGAGAGGAGGGTGAGAGATCCCCAGTGGTTTAAGAGCAATGAAATGCTTGGGATGATGCTCTACATAGACAACTTTGCCGGGAATCTAAAGGCGTTCAGGAAAAGCTGTCCTATCTGAAATCCGCAAATGTAAACTGCATCCATCTGATGCCCTTTTTGGATACGCCAAAGAGCCGCTCCGACGGCGGATATGCGGTGGCGGATTTCCGAAAGGTGCGCCCAGATCTGGGGACCATGGAGGATCTTTCACAGCTTACGGATGCCTGCCATAGCAAGGGGATCAATGTCTGTATGGATTTTGTCATGAACCATACGTCTGAAGATCACGAGTGGGCCCAAAGAGCCAGAGGCGGAGAGGGGTGAGTATATGAGCCGCTATTTCTTCTATGACAATTATGACATACCCAGAGAGTATGAGAAGACAGTACCCCAGGTCTTCCCTACTACGGCTCCAGGCAACTTCACCTACCTGCCGGAGCTGAATTGTCATGTACTGACCACCTTTTACCCTTATCAGTGGGACTTAAATTATCAAAATCCCCGGGTATTTAATGAGATGATGTACCACTTCCTCTATTTGGCCAACCGGGGAATCGACATTGTCGGATAGATGCAGTCCCCTATATCTGGAAGGAGCTGGGTACACAGTGCCGGAACCTTCCCCAGGTTCACACCATTGTGCGAATGATGCGCATCATCGGAGAGATCGTGTGTCCAGGTGTGATTCTGCTGGGGGGAAGTGGTGATGGAGCCGGAGAAGGTGGTACCCTACTTTGGAACGGTGGAAAAGCCGGAATGCCATATGCTCTACAATGTGACCACCATGGCTACCACCTGGAACAGCGCGGCCACCAGGGACATCCGGCTTTTACGGCATCAGCTTGACATTGTCAACCAGCTCCCAAAGCAGTACACCTTCCTCAATTATCTGCGCTGCCATGATGATATCGGATGGGGGCTGGACTTTGAAACCCTAAAGTGGTGGGGAAATGAAGGAGACCAGCCATAAGAAGTTCTTAAATGATTATTTCACGGGAAGATCCCAGGGAGCGAAAGCAGGGGAGAGCTTTATAACGATGACCCCGTGACCCGGGACGCGCGGTTCTGCGGGACCACTGCCTCCATGTGCGGGATCGAGAGCGCAGGCTTTGAGCAAAATCCGGAAAAGCTGGAGACGGCCATACGCATGGATCTCACCCTGCACGCCTTTATGCTGACACAGACCGGTATCCCCATGCTCTACAGTGGGGATGAGGTTGGTCAGGTGAATGACTACAGCTATAAGGAGGACCCGGAGAGAAGCGGGGATTCCAGGTATCTGCACAGGGGAAAATTCCGATGGGAGCTGGCAGGCCTGCGGGAGGATGAGAGAAACCGTGGAGGGCAGGATTTTTAAGGCCCTGCAAAAGCTGGAGCAAATACGCAAAGAGGAGAAGGTGTTTGCACCAGATGCGGATGTCTACACCTATGATGTGAAGGATGACAGTGTACTGGGCATTTTAAGGGAGGCTGATGGAGAACGGTTCTTGGGACTTTTCAACTTCAGTGACCAGCCAAAAACAGCGTGGATGCAAGAGGATGGAACTTACAGAAACCTGCTCACAGGTGAGGAGATGACTTTGAAGGATGTGCCTCTGCAGGGGAGCAGCTTTCTCTGGGCAACCCTGTCCTCCCCAGCAGTTTTAAAAATAAATAAGGTTGTTGAATTTTCTAAAACATGTTAAATTAAACTTGATAACCGAGTGTGGATTGAAACAACGTACAATCAGGAAGCGCAGAGGGTTGAGTGTATCATGTGGGGATTCAGCAATGGCTTGCTATATGCTCGCCAGAATAAAGCTCCTGGTCAGATTCTGCCAGGAGTTTTATTCTGGTGAACAACGAACCAGGCAGTCGTGCTTCCACTGATATTTGGCGGCTGCAAAGAAGGTTTTGACTAAACGGACATGGCGGCTGTCCGGGACTTTTATAATAAACACAGAGGACGGATGGGATGAGAATTGAATTAACAGAGATGTCAAAGAGAAATCTAAATTTTATGACAGGACAGAACAAGGCTCCCGGGCAGATTGTTCAATTTTTAAAGGAAGAGGCCCTGGTGCGCAGTTTCAGCGAAACATTGAGAAGGATCTGTCCGGGGAAAGAGATTTTAGGACAGATCACGGATGTCCTGACAGAGGCATCGGGGACAAGCGGGAAAACGTAACCCGGAAGGTACGCAACTGGCTGGAGGATGTACATGTACCAAAAAATAGGGAGATTTTATTCAGATCTGTTTTGCGCTGGGAGCAAAGGAGGAGGATGCAGACAGAATACTGGGGATGGGCGCGGAGAATGGCATCCATTACCGAAACCCCAAGGAACTGGTCTATGCCTTTGGGCTGAGAAAGGGGATGGGCTATCAGGAAGCGGCTGCCCTTTACCGGAGAGTAAAAAACATGCTGGAGGATGTGCCAGGAGACGAACAGATTCACACCGAAACTTTTACCACCGTGATCCGTCAGGAGTTTCAGGAAGTCTGCAGCGTAGAAGAGCTAATAGAATTTTTTCTGAGGAACCGGACCAGGTTTGGGGAATTACATAACACAGCGCATGGAATCTATGTGGATTTATTGAAAAACTGCAAAATCCGGAGACAGGGGTGGAGGAAGATGAGGGGAAATATAATGTGGATAAAGTTTTAGAAAACTATCTGCGTATGAAAGTGCCAAATTCCAGAAAGACCGAGGAATTCACCTTGCTTCAGAGAGTTGTCAAGAAGTACTGGCCCAATCAGCGCAGCATTATCCGGATGAAAAAACGAGGCGAAGACATAAGCCGCAAGACCTTGATATTGCTGCAGTTGGTGACAGAGGACTTCGACCATGGAGATGAGGAGGAATTTATGGGAGCATTGGGACAAAGTGTGCAGGAGGCGGCGGACCTGAGACTGGAATCCAGATTTGTAAAGATGAACCTGCTGCTGGACCGGTGCGGTATGAGCAAACTGGATCCCTGCTGTCCTTTTGACTACTTGGTTCTCTACGCCATGAAGGCGCAGGAGGACGAGAACATGGGGGGAGCGGATGAATGAAGTGGTGAAGGTACTGTTTTCAGAGGGAGACTGTACAGAGTAGGTGCAGGAGGAGGTGAAAGTGTGGATCGGAGAAGGAATCTGCTCAGTCCGGGAACGATTCTGCTCCTGGGGGAACCAGATATCAGATTGGAGACTTGGAGGGGGCGGAAACAATGCGGTGGTTTACCGGGCTTCCTATGAAGATGGACTGATTCAGGGGCTTACCATCAGGTCATTATTAAAGAGTTGTTTCCCTATAGCAGCCAGGGATGGGTGTACCGCACAGAGGACGGATGCTTAAAGTGTGCTCCCGGCCATGAGGAGTTTTTTGAACAGCACAGACAGAGCTTTTGGATGGGAAACAAGGCGAATCTGGAGTTGCTTAAAAAGCTCCGGATCAGATTGCGGGAAATATAAATTCCTATGAGGCATATGGAACCTGTTATTCTGTGCTTTCGCTGCATGGAGGAGAACTCTGGAACAGACCTTGAAGGACAGGCAGTGGGGCAGCAGTCTCAGAGATATAAGCACCTGTCTGATGCAGATTCTGGACAGTCTGGAGCAGTTTCATAAGAATGGTATCCTCCATCTAGATATAAGTCCGGACAATATTCTCATTCTTCCCCAAAGAATCCTTCTCATTGACTACAACAGCGTGTGGCCTGTTCACAGAACCGGGAAAGAGAAGCTCTATTACAGTGTAAAGCTGGGATACACTTCTCCTGAAGTGCGCCTATTAGAGGAAGCTGAGGTGGGTCCTGCCTCCGATCTGTATGCCCTGTGTGCGGTGTTTTATCAGATGGTGACTGGGGAGAAGCCAACCGATGGGATTGTATTTGGGAATCAGCCGCAAAAGAGCGTTTTGGGACGGCTTGAAAGTATGAAAGATGCACCGCCGTCCGCTGTCTGGAAAGCGGCTCAGATTTTGTACAGAGGGCTTCAGGTGGTTGCAAGAATCCGATATCAGTCTGTGGAGGAACTGCGCAGTGACCTTCTGGAACTGGAACAGAGAATAGATGGAAAAGGAATTACATTCAGCGCTCTCTGGGAAAGCAGCCGCAGGAAGTGGAGACAGATGAAAAGGGGGGAGGAGGAATGGTTCGAGAGGCAGATAGAAGAAAACCCCGGCTTTAAGGAGGGACGGAAGCATTTTTTTTCCAAACTCAGCAGGAGGCAGAATTATCTTCTGACAGGCAGCGGGGGAATGGGAAAGACCAGCCTTCTGCTACGGATCTGGAAAGAAAATGTAAAGGTTTACCGCCCATCGGCGCCTGTGGTCTGCTATCTCTCCCTGTCCGGTTATCAGGAGGCAGAGGGGAGGATACCTTCTATATCAAAAAGAGCCTGTTAAGGCAGCTCTCTTTGGAAAAGAGATAGGGATATGGAGGGGGCCATGCATCAGTTAGGCCGCCTATTGGGGGGCCAGGAGGCGGATAGCCAAACTCTCATTCTGCTCCTGGATGGCTTGAACGAGGCGGGAAACAGCCGCAGCGGGCTTTGCGCGAGATCGAACAACTGGGCGTCTGTCCGGTTACCAGCATTCTGGTCACAGACCGGACGGATGAGGTAAAAAGCATACGGCTTGAGGAGATTTCAGACGGCTGGTCTTCTCCCTATGCCGGAAACTGTCGTAAAAAGAACTCCTAAAATCCCATAGCTTAGAGATTCCGGCAGATAATAAATTTATCAGCCTCCTCACCAACCCCATGATGCTTACCCTGCATATCAGGACCATGGAAAACCGGGAGCCGGGGCTTAAGACAGAGTTTTATGGCTGTGGCAGTGCTGAGGATCTGGTGGAAAGCTATCTGGATGGACTGCAGCGCCATGAGGTGCGGACTTTTTCGGGGAACCGAGGGGAACAGCTTGGCGTCTCCTATACGCTGCAGCATGTACTTCCCGCTATTGGGGGGAGATTGAACGGCAAAAAAAGTCTGTACTGATGCTGGAAGAGCTGTGCAGGGTCACAGAGAAACAGTTTAAAAATTTGCGAAAAAATCATTTGCAATGGCCTTTCCAAAGTATTTGGGAAAATCCAGGGAAATGCTGCAGGGGATCCGGGACGAAAAGGAATGGTTTGATTATGCAGTGGCCGGGCATCTGAGAGACCGGATGAATCTGCTGGTGGAAAGTGAGCAGGGAAATTGGCGGCTGGTTCATGAAAATTTCTCAGGCTGTCTGGTAAGCCGTGATCGAATCAACAGGAAAAAAGATCCGTTCTTATGGGCGAAAATTAAAAATCAAATACGGGGTGGCTGGGGCGCTCCTTTTTGTAGTTCTGGGAATTAGCGCTATGATGTTGTGGAGCAAAAGCAGGCCGTTTCCAGCCACAAGAGAGGAGATCGCCGCGGTGGACAATGCCATGGAACGGCTCTCCTGGGAGATTTATGTCCTGGATGCGGAGCTTTACAATCAGGAAGTTTTACTTGAAGAGGCGGAGTGGGGGAAAGGTACTGGATGGTGAGGAAAATCAGTGAATGCCTTTGAGAGAACGCTTGAGGTTAAGCGCAGGGAACTGGCCAATCTCACAGTTTCCATTGCGGGGAGGAAGATTGCCTGATGGATTTAAATTGTTCCAGAAACACCATCCCCACTGGCTTGATGAGGGCATTTTTTTCAGCGGCCCGATCAGCTGAGCACTGTAATAGAGGCAGGTATGGACCATCTGGAAGAAGGGCTTGCCATAGGAAGTATCTATTACAGCAGAGATAAAGAGAGAAATTGATTGATGTTTACCGGGCGTACTTAAAGCAATACGCGCGTTTATGCTATCTGGAAATTATGCAGATCATACTTCCGCTTGAGAGAGAGCACAAAGAGGGGGTGCTGGATATGCTGGCGCATTCTCCCTCATTCTCCGGATTTGTGACAGATATGTCGGTCTCCTTCTCAGAGGAGGATTTGGAAAGTCAGAGAAGCGGAGCTCAGAACAGTTTGGAGAAGGCAGAGAATGAGATGCGTCTAGAAAACTATTCATGGTAGAGAGAGGAGAAAAAGATATGAAAGAGAGAATGAAAGTTTTCATAATAACAGCTGTCATGCTTCTTTTTACAGGGTGTGGGAGCGAAAAGTGGCAGAAGAATACAGGATGGTGGTGGATGATTATGCGAAGATCATATTGCCGCAGGACCAGGACAGTTACGAGTTTGACCAGGTGCTGGAAGCAGTGGGAACCTATCTGGAGGATTCCAGCCCTGAGAATCTAAAAAAAGACGAAAAGCCTTCTTTCGGACACTACGGAAAGATTTCAGGGCAGTTTAGAACAAAATGAGAAAAAAGGATTAGATGAGGAGTTAAAAAGCAGTCTAAAGACCTGTGGAATTGCAACAGAGGATTACAAGCTGTGCCAAGAGTTCAGAGGGCTGTTGCTTTCCTCTTACTGTGACAGTATGGAGAGACTTCTTTTCTATCTGGATGCGGAAGACAGTGATTTTCCCTTCAGAGAGGAGCTGGAAGATATCTATGAATCGGATATCATTATGCAGAGAGCCAACAGGGGCAGTGAGTTTTGTTCCATGAACTATCTTTTTGCAGAGTGGGATGAGAAACCGACAGCCTATTTTCAGGATAAAATCGTGAACCAGATGAAATCTTTTTACAGCAGATGGGGCTATATGGGAGACTGACAGAGAGAAGATAGAGGATAGAGTACTGGCATATGAAAAGCAAATGGAGGAGGAGATCAGCAAAACAGCGTCCAGGGTTGGAAAGGCAAATGAAGAGTTGATTCAGATGGAGAGTGAGATGGAAGAATGTTTAAAATAGGCGAATTCTCAAAACTAACACAGGTATCTGCCCGCATGTTGCGTTATTATGATGAAACTGGGTTATTGAAACCTGCTGTCGTAGACTCGTGGACCGGCTATCGCATGTATTCCGCAAAACAGATACCAGTATTAAATAAAATTATATATTTGCGTGACAGTGGATTTAATAGAGCAGAGATAGCATTTGCTCTCAAGCAGGATAATGGAAATAGCATATTAGATCAACTGGACAAAAATATCTTGAAATTGTGGCGGATATCCAACATTTGCAGGCTAAGCTTAAAAAATCGATACAGCGAAAAAAAGAGCTGCTACGGGGGCAAAGTGAGATACATTACAACATCTCTATAAAATCAGTTCCACGCTATTTTGTTTTGTCTCTGAGAAGAATAGTATCGGACTATTATGCGGAAGGGATTTATGGAAAGAATTATCAGCGTTTGTGGTTCAGAACAAAGTTGAGATTTCAGGCAATACCTTTTCCATTTATCATGATGAAGATTTCAGAGAATCCGATGTTGATATTGAATTTGTGTAACGGTAAATAAAGCCGGAAATGATTCCGGGGATTTTAGATTTCATTTTATAGACCCAGTTAAGCAAATGGCCTGTATGATGGTGTATGGTGATTTCTCAAATATTGCCGGTGCCTATCTCTCATTTGCAGATTGGCTGGAGAACAATAGTGAGTATATAATGTTGGGACCAAACCGGCAGATCGTACACAGGGGACCATGGAATGAAAAAAAATTCACAGGAATTTTTAACAGAAATTCAAATTCAATACAACAAAATAGCCCTCCGCACTAAAAACACTTTCATCTTGACCTTCACATGGTGTCAAGGTTTATCGTATGTGTATGACAAAATAAAACGATACCTTGGGGAATACCTTTTATTCCCACAGCATGAAATGGAGGAAAACTATGAGAACTTATGAAGTGCATTCGATCGGAACCATTTATAATAATGAAAGAGGAATTTATATTCAGGTTGACAGAGAATATATACCTGCCTTAACCGCTTTAGAGGATTTGGCCACATAAATATCTTTTGGTGGTTCAGTGATTTTGACAGCCCCAATTCAGATCTGTTTTGGATACGGAACAGCCTTATAAAAAAGCGCCTGAAAAAATGGGCATATTTGCCACACGGTCTCCGATCAGGCCGAATCCAATTGCATTGACGGTTGTGGAGGTAATTCACATTGACCACCGGGAAGGTATTATAGAAATTCCATATATAGACGCCAATGACAATACTCCTCTACTGGATATTAAGCCATACACCCCCAGCATGGACAGAGTGGAACATCCGATTGTACCTGAGTGGTGCAGCCATTGGCCGGGAAGTATAGAGGATTCTGGCTCGTTTGATTGGGGAAATGAATTCAATTTTTAGGTATTTCATATTAAATAGGAGCTCGCACAGGACATCATGTCTTGTGCGGTCTTTTTTGTTTTATGGGGCTGTGGCAAAATGAATTTCTCTTACAAAAACCCCCAGGGGATGCGTACTTCGGCGTAAGCAGAAGATGTCGCAAACGGGAAAAAAAGTTGAAGAATTTTAAATCCGGGCGGATAAAATAGTGTTACAGAATCTTGAGAAGGCCTTTCATATAAGTGACAGCCAACTTTTTATCGTCAGAAGAAAGACGGGAGAACAAAGACAGACACTCTGCCTGCTCATCTGTCAGTCCCGACAGGTTGCGGTCCGGTTCAAAAAGTCCGTTATAGAAATGCCAAACCCCTGGCAAAGCTTTATCAGCGTGGGAAAGGTGGGCATATTCTCCTTATTCAGCATGGTACTCAGGGTGGAGTAGGTGATTCCAGAGGCTTTCGCCAGCTGATAGTAAGACCAGTTCCGTTCCCGGCATAGTTCCTTTATTCGTTCAATTGGATTGATTTCGTTCATGATCGCCTCGCTGTCCATATGTCTGGTGATTAGTTTTACTCTATTATTTATCATATTTCAATTTTGCAAATAGTATAGATGTGAAAGGGCGTTATAGATATGATGTCTAAACGTCAAAAAAGAATATGCAATGGAGGGTGAAGAATTGAAAAGACGAAGGAGAAGACAATTGTGGAAAAAGGCGGTTTTGGGAGACATGGATGTATTGGCAATAATGGGTGTAATGCTGTATAAAAGGGGAGGAAAAAAACAAAAGGTTTGGAAAAGACTGTATAAAAAGAGCTATGGATATGGGAAGTGAAAGAGCTTATCTGGTTTACCACAGATTGTTTTCAAGGGGAGAGAAATTGATCGATGATCCGTCCTATGAGGAGATGGTGAGAGAATATATAGAAATTTCTGGTGCGCAGGATGTGAGGAGGAAAAAATTTTGGAGGGATATCTGCGTTTAGGGACAAAACAGCAGATAAAAGGATGGAGAAATAAAAAATATAACGTAAAAAGTAATAAATATAACGCTAAAAAGTTGCATGCTTTGGTTAAATGTGCTAAGATTAAAAAAGCTAATGAAGTGGAAGAAGTGAAAGAATTGGAGATAAGGTTATGGAACGCTTCGTGACGACACCTTTTGACGATATGGAAAAGATTGATGAGGGACTCTATGGCTTGGTAATATCCGGATTCAGAGGTGAGGCAGTAAATGTAGAAGAAGGTAAGAAAGAAGTATTGATTTTTGGACGTATGGATGAAACAGTGCCTGTCATTACTTGTTTGGACGGAGAATCAAGTCTTGCTTCGTGTACTGAGATGATTCTCATACATTTTGGAATAGAGAACACCTCAGGGAATGCATTTCGGGATGATGCGAGGATCACTTTGTATGATGCCGTAAGGGAGTTTGAGGTGAATAACCTTGAGGTGGAATGGTTTGAGGGAGATACGATGGAACTGTTGGCGGAACAACTGGATGAAGGCGGGAGCGTTTTGTGTATGGTAAGCGGCATTGTGTTGAATGTACCGGAAATGTCAGATTTTCCAGGGCTGACGGCTGACCATCCTGTGGTGGTAACAACGATTGATGTTACGAATCCTGCGAATCCGCAAATAACTTTTCACGATCCACGATCCAACACAGGTAAAAAATCTTGTGATCTTTCGTTATTTTTATCAGCCTGGGAAAAGGGAAATAGCAGGATGGTGGTAATCAGGGAGGAAGTGTGATGAAATATACGGATCTTGTGCATTCGGGATGGTATAAATATTTGAGCCGAAATGAGATAGGAGCTGAGTGTACGCTGGGATTTCCATATTTGTCATTTTCAGGAAAGGTGTTGTTGTTGACTTTCTATCCCCATAGCATCAGATTTAAAGAAGGGAGAGTTTTGTTTTACCATGCAGACTGTGAAATAAGTCTTAGTTACCCATTTGAGCATATTGAGAGATTTGTCAGATTTCACCCAAATAATTTGTCCCCTGTAGGGAACATGGATGCATTCTGGATAGCGAATGAAGGCAAGGCCATGGTCTTGGAACTATATAAGGCATTTGATGCTCTCATCAAAAACATTGATACTGGCAGCAAAGATTATGGTATAGACATTAGTGCGTATCAGGAAAAACTGAAGAGCGTAATTAGAAGGTTTGGTTTGGAAGAATTATATCAGGAGATAAGCAAATGATAACGATTGCCATTCTTGAACAGAATGCAGAGAAAGCATTAAAAATGAAAGAACTGCTGGTAACGTATTCTATTCAAAAGAATATGGATTTTAGGACACTCTGGTTCAGCACGGAAGGTAGTGTCAAAAAAGTTGGAAAAATATATATCAGGTATACATATCGCGCTTGTTTCACTCGAAAATAAAGACGGCCTGCAGGAGGGCATGAGTATATACTCCCTGAATCCTGATTGTCGGATATTTTATTACAGCTCCGGGCCTTGCAGACTTCAGCCATTATTCCACTCAAGACCGATCGAGTTTCATTTCTGGATGGAGAACGATAACATTCTGGTTGAGAAGTTGGATGCTGTGGTAAATGAGCTGATGCATTCTAACGCTAAGTTCCACTATAAGACCAGAAAAAATTGCTTCTAATACCAGAGAGGCATATATTGTATTTGCAAAGTAATCTGAAAAATGTTGAGATTCATAAGATCGATGAAGAAGACGAGACAGTATTTGCAAAGCTTTCAGATCTTGAATCAAAGCTTTCATACCGTTTTGTTCGGATACACCAAAGTTTTATTGTAAATATAGAATATATACGAAGCATAAGAAGGGATATGCATATGGTTACTCTGGAAAATGGCGAAGATATCCCGATATCAGACGCAAGGTACCAGTCAGCTGCATCAAGCATAGAGAAATATAAAAAATTATGTTTTTAAGACAGTATTATTCTCACTGGCTGAATCAGTATTTACAGGGAAATAAGTAGGTAAAGTGGATGATGGAAATTCTTGTTTGTAAATATGCAGTTTGGAGACTATAAAAAGCACTTTACTGATTTTTTTGAAGAAGGTGCTGTATGATTGGTCTACCAATAGAAAAGGGGATATATCATGAATGAATATGATGAAATGCGTTTGGTTGCAAAAGAGGTTGAATGTGTTGACTTTGTAAATAAGATGGAGGCGTTATCTAATGGATTAAAGAGTCAGGAACTTACAAAGGTTGCTGTTACAGGTCTGAGAAATAGTGGAAAGACAACGTTTATCAATGACATAGTTGGAAGCGAGGTGCGGGAGCCTGGAAACATGGATGATGCCGAAAAGCCTCTGAGGGTGTGTTTTGAGCCGATGAACGAGGATGACAGATATCAGTGTATTATGGTGGCAAATCACGAATGGCATGATTTGGGGGTGGTTTTGTATGAATTCCGGCAGGAGGATTTCATTGAGGAGAATGTGCTGGTTGAAGATATGTATTCCATAGACATGGTTTTCTTTATGATTTCTGCTACTGCACCATTCAATATTGATGAAATCAATTTTCTGAAAGCCATGCCATTTCTGAACAGACAAGTAGTTGTGAATGGCATAGACTATGTAAAGGAGGCGGAGAGGCAGAAAGTCATTAACTACATTGTAAAGATAAATGATTCCTTGGGTCTGCCTCCGGTCATTGTTTTGAGGAGTGGACAGGATAAAGGCAGAATGGTAAGGAATACCATTCCCGGGTACGTTGAGCTAAAGGAAAACAGAGATGCAAGGCAGCATCATGTTTTTCTTTATACATTGGAAAAAGTTGAGGAGAAAATAAAAAAGAAGGATCAGTGAAAATGATGAAATGATGCGCCTATCGACTGTACGCGCTTCTCAGATGTCCGCGGAGATAAAAAAGGATCAAGGCAGACTGTTATACAATAAGAATGGACATTGACAATTATAAGAAGAATGCCGTAACGCGTATTTCAGAAGATATGGGTTCGAAACTGGAAGCAATGGTTTTAGAAGTTACCCGGGCAAGGGAAAGTCTGATTCAAATGAGAAGATTCAGAAATTAGCGGAGGATGAGTACCATAAAGCAGCAAAATATGCAGTCGACAGTCTGCAAGAGGCTTTTTTGGCAGATGTGAATAAAGCGGATGCCAGCATAAGGCTTCTGGCCATTTCCGGATGGAACGAGGACACTGTGGAGGAACTTAAGGCGTATGCGCCGCAATACACATATGATAAACCAAGATTCGACTCGACATTAGAGCCGACATATCAGGGAACGGCAGGAATAACGGAGAGCATAAAGGTTCTGATCGGAACGGGACTTGTTGTCGGGGGATTTGTGCTCGCGCCGCTGCCGTCAGTCGTCAGTTGGGCCGGAGGCATCGCAGCGGCCGGAATCGGGGCGCTTCCTATGTGAAAAAAAGGCAGGCGGAAAATGAAACAGCATTTTCCAATGGAATGAAGGAGGCTTTTAGGGAAGGCATAAATAGTATTAATAAGCTTGTACGGGAAAGCGCGGAGTACAGCTATGGAAAGATAAACGAGTTATTGCTGCGCTGTGAGCAAAACCTGGATAATAAGGAAAATGACAGCAGGATTTCTGATAACAAAGAGGCTGCGCTTAAAAAACTGCTTGAAGAATGCAGTGAGCTAAAGAAAAACATAATGATAAAAAACAGGAGGTATGAGGTATGAAGCCTGCAACAGGGATGATTGTTGATCACAAGAAGGTATTGAACCAGCTTGCAGAGCTGATTCAGAGAGAGGAGGATTGTGTAATACGGATTTATTCTGATCCTGAACGTGCTGCAGCTCAGAAGGAAAAGCTGGAGATTGCCCGAAGTAAAACGGGAGAGAAGTTTATTGTCCTGATCATCGGAGCATTCAGTTCAGGAAAAAGCAGTATGATCAATGCCATGATAGGAGAGGAACTGCTCCCAACGGGTTTTTTGCCTGAAACGGCAGTTTTAGGTGAACTCCATTATGGGGAAGAAAAGCGGATAACTCTTTATCCAAAGAAAGGATGCTGGGAAGGCGGGGATGAACCATTTGATCTTAAGAAAACTACATCCGATGAAATAGAAAGGTACGTATCATTGAGTGCAGATGACGCGATGAATGCCATGGAAAAGAACGCTATGGACTCGGAATCTACCTCGAAGATTGATTCCAAATTCGAGAAGATGGTTATCTATTGGCCGCTTAATATCTTGAAGGATGGAGTTGTTCTGGTCGACTCGCCCGGAATCAATGACCCCTACAGCAACGACTATATTGTCAATGACTATCTCCCGCATGCGGATGCGATTGTCTATGTGATGGATTCACAGAAGGCTTATCAGGGAACAGACCGCGCTCAGCTGACTACAATCAATAATATTGGGCTGAAGAACATTGTGACCGGATATACGTTTTATGATATTGTGGTAAGACAGTCCGGAAGAAAGCCGGAAAAACTGGAACAACTGCGTAACAGGCTTGTCTCCTATATGACAGGGCACACGGATTTGGGCAAAGAATCCATACATTTCCTGGATTCACTGGAGGGGCTGCAGGCCAAACTGGATGGAAACCAGGAAGGTTTAAGACATTCTGGCTTTGAGGGGTTTGAAAGATACCTTGGGCAGTATCTTGTAGAGGGAAAGGGAAAGGATCAGGTAAAGAACATGGCTTCCACAATTGTCAAACAGGCAGATTCCATGATTAAGGAGGTTGGGAACCTGAACAGTGCGGCGGCACAGGATGTGGACAGTCTCGAAAAGAAGATAAAGGATGCCAATGCACAGCTTGGAATAGTCCGGAGCAACTCCTTTAATACAGGAAGAAATTACCGCAATCATCTGGAAAACTATCTTCCGAAAGCGGAAACTATGGTGAGGGAATTTGTCAAAAGCCTGCCGGAAAGCATTGACCTTGAGGGATTTGAGCCGGAAACAGAGCTGCCCGATGGAGCAAGAAAGCTTTGGCCATTTGGGGAGAACGGGGCAAAGAAAAGGGCCAAGGCAATTCAGAAGGAATGCCAGAATGAAATTACCCGCAGGATGAATGTGGCATACAGGAAGTGGTCTAATGAGAAACTTGGTATTTATATGAAATCCGCTGTGGAGGAAAGCGCCAAGGCGATCCGGCCTGACCTGAATCAGATTGCTAAGGATTTGACGGATATAACAGATATGGTAGCAGGTGAGAGCCACAAAGGGGACGGAACGGTGGGAAATATAGCGGTTGGTCTTGCCTATGCTATGATCACAGGGGATTGGTTTACGGGCGGAATGTCTGCGATCTATGGAAAGGGAGCCATGGCGCGCGGGATTGCATTTCAGGCTGGTGCAGGGGTGGCTTTGGGCGTGATGATGGCTGCCGGAGTAGCCATCAGTCTTCCGTTAGTTGCTGTGGCAGCTATCGGCGCCAGCATTGCAGCTATACTGACGGATAACAATAAGAAAAAGGTAGAAAAAATAAAGGTACAGTCCGTTAAGGATTTTAGAAAAGCCTATGCCAGCGAGGAAGCCGCTAAGGATATTGATAAAATGGTGGACAGTGTATTAAAGAATGTACGTGAGTATATTGACAGTGCATGCAGCGATATGGATGAGGCTCTTGCCAGGGATATCAAAGATACGGAAGACAGCATTCAGCAGATGATAAATGAAAGCAAGCTTGGTCAGGATGCAAAGGACAGGCAGATCAAAGCCAGGTTAGAAGCAGCGAAAAAGCTGGAGGAAATTCGCGAAAATGCAATTGATATTTGCAGAAAATATAACATTACGGATGTCGTTATATCATGAAGCGGATTCAATGCCTGATTTCCGGGGTGAAACCTACCCGTAACCGGGCTTTTGAAAGGAATTACATTTATGTCCGTAATCTCTACAGGCAAAAGTATGCCTGTAGAGATTATTGCTATATGGGAGGATTGATTTGAGAACAGTAAATATTTTTTACAATCCATATATTAACAGCTCAAGGCTTTTATCGACAAAATGAGCATACCCGCAGCGGGAGGCGTATTGATGAGTTCATAGTCGGACAGCCGATAGATAACTGGCTTTCTCCATATACCTATTCGTATCACAGATGGGATGGGTTATTGGCTGAGCTGATGGATGACCTCAATGAGGATGAGATAGAATTGTTTTTTATAGTCTTTCGGATTACTTCTCAATAGTGACAGAAGAGCTGCAATCCCAGGCGGAGTTTGTTGAGGGAAGAGGTTACTCTTCAAATAGGTGGAAATGCGAGTGTGTTGAATATTATCACCCGGAAAAGATAAAAAGTGGGCTTCTGAATTTTATTCAGACCAAAAACATTTCGTACCTGACCAATATAGTATGAATCTAATTGAATACTGCGAACAGGGCTTGATGCAGAAGCCTGAGGCATCCTTAGAATCATTGCAAGAAACATACAAACTTCTGAGAAAAACGATAAATGCCGCAAAGGAGTTTTGCACTAATAATAAGAACAATCCGAACAGTGTAAAAGTTTGGGATAACGCAGAGAAAGAACTTCTGAAAATTTTAGGAGGCAAAGGAACATGGAGTACACGGCCATAAAGGAAAATACGAAAAAAGAATTTTATATAGCGATAGTGGGCACGTGGTGTGCTGGAAAGAGTAGTTTCTTGAATGCTCTGACAGGAAAAGATATTATCCCAACAGGTATTTTGCCTAATGAGAGATCAGTACCTATATATATCCATTGGGATAAAAAGAAGTGGATGAAATCTGTCGGAGGTAAAGCTGAAAATGGCTATGGGGAGAATGAGCCGATTCTGTCTGTTACATTTAAAGACGGCAGGGTATGTAACCTGATTGCGGGAGAATTTGCTTGGTTTCAAAGAATGGCAGGGGCAAACCTTGCGAAGAATACACGGGCAATTATGGAATTTATCTATGAAAGTGATATTCGTATCGAAATTTTGAAGTTAGACCTCCATTTTCCAGAACATGCGGATTATGAAAATATGTGTATGGTGGATATTCCATCCCGGGTACATTATGAGTCCTCTGGGAATGAATGGATAACAGAGATAGATACAGTGATTATAATAGATAACGTACAGCGTCTTTACGGATCTGCGGTAAGAGACATAATGAATGAAATTTATAAATACAATCCAAAGCTGTTAGAAGAAGCGACTATGGTTTTAACGCATGTGGATACAATACCGGAGGGAACGTATAGGGAGGTTATACCAAGTATCCGAAAAATGGCAGCAAAATATCTTCACAATCCAATACCGAAAATTTTTGGTGTTTCATCATATAAGGCATTACAGTTTAAAAAAGATGGTATAGAGGAGGATCGGGTATGGGCAGAAAAATTTGAAGCATCCGTTCAGGAGATTATGTCGGACATACGCGGCCGCTGTCTGCGGGACAGTATTGTAACCGCATTTTCGCTGCTTCCCGGAATCATTGAAAGCCTAAATGAAGAGGAGAAGAAAGCATATACGGAAAGAATCAGCCAATTGCAAACTCGTTTTCATGACCCGGAATTCAGACTTGCCATTATTGGAAATTTTAGCTGCGGCAAAAGCACATTCCTGAATGCTTTGATTGGGCGTGAACTCTTATCTACCAGTGACATACCTACAACGGCAATACCAACCTATATTCGTTGGAACAAAGAGGAGGTTTTAAGTCAGATAAAAGAGGAGGTAAACATATATGGGGAGGATGATCCGTTCATTGTCTTAACTGCAAGAGGCGGGACGAAATACCATTTGACAGAGCCGGGCCTGTCTAAGCTTGAAGCAGAAACCGGAATACACCTGCCAGATGATATAGGTGAGATGATTGATTATATCACCACCTCTAATTCTCTGATCAGGACGATTGAAAAGATAGATATATCTTTTCCAAAGAGAGAAGGGTTTGAAAATTTCTGCCTGATTGATACTCGGGAATGAACCCGGGGGATGAAGAAAATAAGGAGCATATCATACAGACGCAGACGGTTCTCAGGGAGGATGCAGACGCTGCTATAGTGCTCTATACTGCAAAGGATGCGATGTCAAAAGACACGAGGCAGTTTATGGAAGAAAATGCCATGGATCTAATGAAAAATGCAATTATTATTCTGACTAAAATGGATCTTGTCCCTGATAAACAAATCAGTAAAGTGATCCGCAGTACAACGCAGCTTGTCAGGGAACAGTTTCATCAGAGTCATCCCAACATATACAGTATCTCTGCTGGGATGGCTGTGGAATATGCCAGCGGCAGGTCATTGAGTAATAAGGACAGGGGAATGGGCAGAAGGTTTTGAGCAGTCAGTCAGTGCAATCATAAATCAGCTGCATGCACGGCGAACAGAGCTCGTTTCACAGAGAATCGCTTCCGTGATGAAAGAAATGATAGAAACTATGTCAGTATCTATTTCAAGAGAGACAGAGGAGCTTCAGAAAGAACATGAGAGGCTGCGAAGAGCATCCTCAACACAGCTGAGAAAGGAGTTTCATGCAATAAAATCGGAATATAAGAATAGCATAAATTCAAGTTCGGATGGACGAAAATTAAGAGCAAAAAACATTGTCAGCAAAATCATAGACACAAAGGCAGAGGATATATACAAAAGAATAGAGGATGCATCGAATACAGGAGAACTGAACAGCTGCTTAGGGAATTATTATCAGAGCAAGATGAAAGACGCCAGTCAGGAAATTGTCAGTCAGATCAATAAAGAAATAATCTCTGAGCTTAACACCTTTAGCAGGGAATACATAAAGAAAGCGGAAAAGTGCCTGGATAAGTACAACAGGTATTTGGGGAAAATAAATGCTCGGTCAGTATCAGTGAAAAGTGGGGCCATTTCGGACACAGCGCTGGTATCAGCACCATCCGCAGGTTCATCATTCCTGAGTGACCACGCAGCTCTGCTGACTGCTGGGGGTATTACCCTGTTTATCCCAGGCGTTAATCTGCTGGTACTTGCCGCCGGATTTATCTGGGATGCTGTTCGTTTTGAGTCTAAGAAAGGAGAAGCAAAAACGAATGTACAAAAGAAACTGATGGAATATAAAAACAATTTGATTGCGGCATGTCAGGACAGCATCCGTCAAACAGAAGCAGAGAACCTCAGTTGGGCAATTAAACTGCTGGAAGAGTACAGGTCTAAATACAGCGCTTCCTTTGAGAGTATTGAGCGTGATTATGAGAGGCATTCGATAGAAGTTGTGAACAGAATAGGGAAGAACAGAGAAAGTATCATTACAATCACGCAATTGAAGGAAAGGCTTACACTAAATTAGGAAATCCATCATAAACAGATATCACCATAGATGAAAGTCAGCGATGGTTTAAAGGAATGACAGGGAGGTTTCCATGCAGGAAAAGGGAGAAATAAGAAAAACACTGAATGAGAATGAAGGAACAGCAGTGGAGGAGAGTGGAATTGCGTCAATGGTAGATGACATGGTTTATCTTTCCGACCTGTATCCGCATAAGAATTATCTGCAATATTTGGACAAAATGCCTATTGTGCCTGTTACTGAGGAAATTGAAGGAATTAAACAGGGTACGAACCTTCGCATGATCCGTATAGATGGGATCCTTCACGACAAAAATGAGAACCTGTCTGAAAAGCTAAAGAGCCTTTTTTGGAGCGGTAGAGGCATTTGAAGCTGGGTTAATGCTTGTTCTGCAGGCAAAGGGGAGCGGACAGAGATTTATATTGGCATTTGCGGAAAGGATATGGATACCGTTAATCCTGCATTTAATACTTTTATCCGTTCTTTGAAAGGAATCTTGCCGGGATGCAAGTTTTACAATGTAAAGATGCCGGAGGTAAATAACATTATGGAGGAGGTCTTTGCTCAGAATTCCGTAGTGAACGGAACACGAGAAAGGATTTCTGCTTCCGCAATATCAGCTTTCCCAGGTGCATATGGTGAAAATACGGAAAATCCTGCCAATCCTTACGATGCAATAGAGAAAATAGACGTTCTTCTTGATGGGATGCGGGGCAGACCTTTTTTCCATGATACTTTTAGCTAAGACGGTTCCCGGTGAAATGCTGATAACAATGCAGCATCAGCTTGAGCTGTTGTATATGCAGCTGTCGCCATTTGAGAAGCAGACTATCTCGTTATCTGAGAGCGATACCGATTCGGTCAATCTTAATTTTTCGCATTCGGTGACTTCCAATCAGAGTTATAGTGCCGGACTGACACATGGGGTTTCGCACACTCATGGACAGGGACAAATTATTCGGAACAAAAAGCGGATGATCATGCAAAGCGGACGCAAGCAGGACTGGGCTTGCTGGGAACAGCCGTATCTCTTGCAATCCCTCTTGCAGGGGCAGCAGCCATGGGGGCAGGAGCGACCCTCGCAGGTGTTCTTGGAAGTGCATATGGAGGCGGGAGGTTCCTGCAGTCCATGTTTTACGGGTCTGGTATCTCCGCGGCTGCGACAAACGTTGGTGTTTTAACAGGAGTGGCTCCAGATGCGAAGTCTATTTCAGCGGGGCGAAGCGAACATGATGACTTTACAGACAGTGAAAGCAAACAGGTGACGTTCAGTGTCAGCGAGGGAACAACCGACTCCAACGGTTATTCCATTGGAAATAACAGGACAGTGGGTAACTCCGCCCAATATACTATGATAAACAAGCATATCAGCGTAATATTGAAGGAACTTGAACGGGAAATCAGTCAGCTGCAGCGTTTGAAAAAGGAAGGAGCTTTTACCGGGCGGCATATTTTATAGCCGGAGACACAGAGACGGCCGTGACGGCCGCCAATATTTACAGGACTATGACAGAGACAAATTCAAAGGAGCGGCGTTAAGTTCACCAATATATCGTTGGGGGAACATGTCTGATGTCGATATGCTGGTGGAGTATCTGTCGAAAGGTTTTCATCCGGTATTCGCATTAAAGAGCGAACCACATCAGCCCAGCGTTGAAGCTGCCCAGATGATAGGATTAAATGATATTCCTGTATATTTTTCATTCCCGCGAAAATCAATTCCGGGAATGGTTGTTTCCGAATATGCCGGATTTTCCGGGATATTATCTTTCAGGATGGAGACGCGGCACAAACGTCTGATGAAAAAAAAACGTACATATAGGGCATGTATACCATCTGGGAAAAACGGAGACTCAGACACCGATACACCTTCGCATTAACGATTTGACAAAGCATCTGTTTGTAGCAGGGGCAACTGGGGTAGGAAAATCAAACTTTTGCTACCAACTTCTGGATCAGTTGTCGCGCCATGAAATAAAGATGCTGATTATCGAACCGGCAAAGGGGGAATATGCAAGTGTACTCGGAGGCAGGGAGGGCTTTCATGTGTTTGGGGCAGATGCCATGAGATCCCCTGTAATTCGTATAAATCCCTTTGCTTTTCCCAACAGGATTTCTACAGTACAGCATATTGAAAGACTGCTGGATATATTCAATGCTGCATGGACAATGTATGACGCAATGCCCGCTATTCTGAAGGAAGCAATAGAAAAAATATATCTTGACAGGGGCTTTGACCTGTATCTTGGGAGAAAGCCGGAAAATACGGATTTTCCATCTTTTGATGACCTGCTTGAGGCACTGCCGGCTGTGATACAAAAGTCAGCTTATTCGAATGAGGTCAAGGGGAATTATACCGGGGCACTGGTTACCCGGATTAAGTCCCTCACGAATGGATTATACCGGATGATCTTTGGCAGGAATGAGATTGGAGATGATGTATTATTTGATCAAAACGTTATTGTGGACATCAGCCGGATTGGATCTTCGGAGACAAAGGCATTGCTCATGGGGGTTCTTACCATGAGGCTTTCGGAACACCGCATGTGTGAGGGAAGGATTAACAGTCCTCTGAGGCATGTGACACTTTTGGAAGAAGCGCACAATCTGCTCCGCAAAAACAGCTCGGGCGGCAGCGCGCAAGGGTGTTGACCTGAGGGCGGCATCGGTAGAAATGATTACAAATGCAATAGCTGAAATGCGGACATACGGAGAGGGATTTCTTATTGCCGACCAGTCTCCGTCTGTTCTTGATGCATCCGTCATCCGGAATACACATACGAAGGTGTTTTTATGTTGCCCGACAGGAATGACAGAGAGGCGGCAGGGGATTCTTTAACCCTGAATGATGAACAGAAGCAGGAAATCGCAAGGCTTTCCCCAGGGGTAGCAGCAGTCTATCAGAACGGATGGACAAGCGCTGCACTCTGCAAGATAAATTATTTCTCCGAGGACAAAGCAGACCCCTTTGTATACAGATCAGTCCCCGACCAGATTATGTACAGAAAACTTGCTGGACAGGCAGTTGCTGTCGTATTAAGTGAAATGATGGGGAGAACAAGAAAAGCAGTGTTTCTCCGGAAACCATTCAGGAGCTTCATAGACAGGACTTCTCGTTTTTGGAGAAAAAGCAGATGAAGCAATCAGAGTGATCAAAGAATATGAAAAATATAAAAGTTTTCGCGGTGACATGGCTGAGTGCAGAAAATTACTCACTGAACTGATTCCGCTGAAGCAGATTATAAAGGAAACGGGAAATCGGGAGGATAGGAATGCCTGGTGCTTCTCAGTGGAGGAACAGCTTCAAAGAGCTGCCGAGTTGACTACGGATGAAATTGCCGCCGTTGTACAATGCGGTATCAGCTGGTTTCTTCCTAGATATGAAATTGGGAAAATGTGTGCAAGGTATATAGGATACAGACAGCAAATAAAAACAGATTAGCGGAGATAGAAACAGATTTATGATAATTATGCAGTTTTAAGCCATGAATATGGAGTCTATGCACGACAACGCCGTGTTGGATGTATAGTATAGAAAAAGAAATGAAGGAGGTGACAGGTGTGGAGAATAGGATACCTGATGTTTTTAAGGAATTCCAGGATGCGGGCGATGAAATCAATATGCATGAAACAGAATATTTTGATATGGATCGGAACAATGAAATCAAGATTTCAGGTGCTGAAATAAGAAACGATATGTCCGGGTTCGAAGGAAAGGATGTGGTGGTGTTTGGAGATCCTATCAGTACGGGAGAAAGCCTTGACCATTTGCAGGGGATAATCCTTACTTTGCAAAAAGGTAATTGCGGGCTTGTTTCTACAGCTAATTTCTTGAATCTTTGCGGAATTTCTGCAGCGGATGAAAATATGATAACAAAATATGCCATTGACAATGATGAATGCAATCATGGATGGTTCGTGCCATCGGCAGAAAGAGGCGGTGTGGAAAGAGAAAATATGCAAAGAATCATCCGGGACTTTGGCATTGACACTCAATTGTTCGAGCCATTTGAGCAGGGCGGGAGAATTGAAGATATTGCAAACCGGCTGGAAGCAGGCTATGTGGGAATTATGGGGGTCAATGCAGGTTATCTTTGGGACGATCCAGCGTATGTGGGAGACGGTTTCTCTAATCATGAGGTGACGCTTACCGGTACGGTTCGTGATTCGAGACAGGTGAGCTGCTTGGTCTGACAATCTGTGACAGTGGGTACGGCAAGGCCTGCGATGTCCTGTCTCTCGAGAGATTGCAGTCGTGTTATGAAAGCGTACCTGGAGCTAATGTAATATTTTCTACAAGTTCGATTCGATCTGATTTGCGGGCTTAGGAGGGTGGGATATGACAGTATTGTACAAGGATCTTTTGAAAAAACTTAAAAGGCAGATGACAGAAATAACTGGGAATGGGTATTCACTGACACCTGCCTTTGTGAAAGAGGAAAATGGCCACAAATGCGAAGTGTATTTCGCTTATAATCTGTCTGGGAAGGGTGATATTACAAGGCCATATATCCGGCTGGTGACGGATTATGGGACAGGTATAATTTTGGAGTATCGAAATGCACACTATTGTGAGTTTGCAAATGCTGATAAATTTCCGCTGGATGGGAAGATGAGTCCAAAGGTACCCATTGCAAAATCAGCCGCTGAGCAGGCGGAACTTTTGAATAAATTACTTTCTTTATATGAAAGTGTCCGCGAGTTTGCTCTTTCAGAAGATATTTCTGATGAGGAACGGAAAACATTAGCGGAATACAGGCAATGCCTTTATGATACGATCCCAGCAGAGTTGATGGCTTTTTGCGTTGATACAGAAAAGGATTTTTTTTGAATGGATCGACAAAAGTATTTTCCCATGATAGGGAGGAGGTACATTCTATATGGAATGGAAAACATTGGAGGTATCCGGCAAACCAACTGATAACGCAGAAGAAAGAGATGCAAATTTTGTTCAGGAACGTATGGAATTGATGAGAGAGGAAGAAATAGACGAGTCCCAGATCTGGGATGAAAGTGAGATTGAGAATATCAAACAAATTCTTCCTATGGAACTGACAACAGCTGTGCCTGGTATGGAAAAAGCAATTATATGCGGGGATCCTATTTCTTTAGGGGATATTCTTGACCATCAACAGGGATATGATATCCTTACGGAAGCTTTGGCACCTGCGGCCCCACCTCAATAGCCAACCTATGTATCATAGGCGGAAAGGAGGTGACGGAACCGGAAGTTGTAGAGTACGCAATGGAAAATGTTGTGTGTTAAAAATGACGAGAAGTTTCATGGGGGAGGGACTACAATTGGACAGCAAATTGCCTTGCTGGAGCATTTTGGTTTTCCTTCCCATTGTGAGCTTGCCAATGAAACAGCGACACCTGAACGACTGGCTTCGGCAATTGAAGGAGGACATGGAGTGCTGCTGGGCCTTAATTCAGGCGTACTCCAGGATCGGGAGTGGAAAGTATTTAATGATAAAGGCGAGATAGCCGCAACCCATGCAGTATGTCTGACTGGTACGGTAAGAGATCCTGATTCCGGTAACTTAGTTGGTTTTACCTTTGTGACAGTTCAGGCCAAACTCCGGAATCCGGAAGGACATTTGTTCCAATGGACAAATTCTTGCACAGTTACAGCGATGCCAAAAGGCAGTTTTGCTGTTATCACAAATGACCCAATACGGCAAGGTTATAACTATCATATAAAATAACTTTTTAGGGAGGAGGAAAGACTATGCACAGATATAATGAAAGCAAATTGTATACACATCTTAGCGGATATTTCAAAGGGGCAGAAATGAAATCAAGTCTTCGTGCCCTTGGATTTATGAGAGAGAAGCATGGTCAGCAGCGTCGGTCTAATGGACAATTATACATAGTACATCCGCTTTGGATGGCAAGTTATATAATCGCACTTGGGATAAAGGACGATGACATTGCCGCAACAGTCCTTTTGCACGATGTATGTGAGGATACGGCAACCCAAGTGGAAGAACTTCCTTTAATGATACGATCCGGAAAGGAGTGAAGTACATGACTTTCCACAAATATGATGACGAAGAAAAGCAAATTGCTAAGAGGAGGTATTTCAATGAACTTTTAGAGAGCAGGGAAGCACTTATGTGTAAAGGACTGGATCGTTTTATGAACCTTTCTACTATGGAAGGAATTCTGAGTGAGGAGGCTATTGTGAAAAACATCAGAGAGACGGACGAGCTTCTGCTGCCAGTTATGAAGGTAGGAAAAGAAAAGTGGCGGGAAATGTCAGATTATTTTTTTATAATGCGTGCCAATATTCGTGCTGTAAATGATACGCTTGCAGCAGCCCATGGTATAGAACTAAAGGGAGACGATGCCACATATCCATTTTCCGAGGAATAAAGTCAGATTTCAGAAGGGATTTATACTCGGAGACCATGATTCATTCAGGGAGTTGACGCTAATACGGGTGAGGGAGAAAATCACCTTGGAAAGATTCTTATAAAGATCAGAAGTGAACTTCAAATGGAGGAAACACGGAGATGAATAGAAAAAAGGGGTTTTCATATTCTCGACAGCATTACTGATTCTGTTAGCGGTTGTGGGGCAATTGCTTTGTGATACTCTAGAATTTGGGCAGGGACTTTTAAAGGAAGTCGTTACCATATTTGCAGCGTGCGCAGCGGCTGCTATTACATTCTTTTTCAATATGCCTGCTTCAAAAGACAACAAAATAGCAAAGGTACTATCAAGGATATTTGGCTGTCTATTTATTATATTCATAGTTATTTTTTTCCGGTTCGATACTCAAAGCGACAGGAGATTACAGTGACATATATGGAACGGGCTGGTGGATTTCATATGTTGATAAATTGGAGGATGAACGGAGGCTTTGGTCGCTGGCGAAATGGGTTGGAAAGGGTGAACCTTATTATCAATACGACAATGCCGTTGTAAAATACCGGCAAAAACGAGGAGGAAGCATCCAAGGAGCCTTATAAGTCAGCACTTGATGAAAGAGTACGTTCAGAGCATGTGTATCAGTTTTTCTATTCGGATACCATGCTGAATGTGCTGAGTTATCAGTTTGGAAGATGGGTGCTTTGCTTATATATTCTTGCAGCTATAATATGGTCCCTATCAAGTTTTTTACTTACTATTGGCGATAACAGGGGTATGGAATAAAGGTCTTTTCCTGAGCGCATGGTTCCTTATGCTGCTAAATGTATGGCTCCCTGTTCTGAACTGCGCAGGACTGGTGTTTTCATATTGGGGGCCTCCATTTACCGGTTATGGACGGGGTTATTTGGAATATAATATTCTTCTTATTGGAGTGCCGATTGGAGCGATGCTTGCTTTTTCTAGTTCAGGAAAGGTGGTTCTAAAGAGTCTAACAGGCGAAGAACAGAATCAGATAAGGAAAGGAATAAGGTAGATATGGGACTGTTTGATGGCTTCAGAGATGACAAGGTATCAGAGTGATGGAAAGTCAAGTGTAGGAACAGGGAGAAAAAGTATAATCATCATGATAAATATAAAAATCGGCGTTATGAGTGATTTGCATTTGTTTAACAAAACTGCAAAGATAGAACAGCACTTTCAAAATTGCATGATGTTCAGTTGATCTTGATTGTCGGCGATATTGCAGACCGTGCAGATGAGAAGCAATACAATATTTTGCTCCAATTGATGGATGGGCATTTACAAGGAGTGCCTGTATATTGCGTTTCTGGTAACCACGACAATCCTGCAAGAGACGATATAAACTACAGGCTGTTTGAAAGAAAATCAACAACGAGTATCCTTCCATTGTTGATGAGTGCGGCGCTTTTTATAAACGCATCAACGGATATGTTGATCTCATAGGGGCTTAATCCCTTATATAATAAAAGCAATTTTTCTTTTTCCGCCAAAGGACGGCAACTAGCCTTTTTGCAGGAAAAAACTAAATAAAAATTTGTCCAAATACCACATTGTGATATGTCATCCACCCCTGATTGCACACAATCCCCAGCGAGCTGCGGACATGACATCATACATCGTCACAGAGCAGGACAAGCGACTTCAAGGAATAGTTGATGAAAACAGAAACGTGATTTTTTTATCGGGGCACACTCATCTCTCTCCCACTGTTGAGTTTGACGAAGATCGTTCCAATTTGTACATCAATGATGGCAGTATTTGCCCGACGACAGTAAAAGATGAAAAAAAGAAACTCAACAAGGAAACGTAATCTTGCTTGATATAAGTGAAAATAGAATTTCTGTAATTGTGAAGGGGATTCATACCAACACAATATTGTTTGCGAATAGCTTTAGCATGCCGGATAAACAAAAGCGGCAGACATCGTTATGGGGATTTTCCAAATAAAAAACAGTAGAAAGGATGGAAGCACAATGAACAACAATCTTACGGAACTGGTTTATATTCTCGACATGAGCGGGTCGATGAGCGATCTCGTGCAGGACACTATCGGCGGATACAATTCACTGCTGAACCAGCAGAAGAAACTGGAGAGGAAAATCCGGAGTTGAAAGCAAATGTCACTACGGTGTTGTTTGACGACAGGTATATTCTTCTGCATGACCGGGCGGACATCAGAAACGTGCCGGACATCACAGATAAGGAGTATAAGCCAAGGGGAATGACTGCCATGCTCGATGCCATTGGCAGGACACTGGTGAGCGTCGGGCAGAACCTTGCGGCGATGCCGGAAGAAGAAAGACCGGGGCTTGTATCTGTAACCATCATCACAGACGGTTATGAGAATGCCAGTAAGCGAGTATAACTGGGAGTCTGTCAGGCAGATGATCAGGGAGCAGAGGGAAAAGTACGCATGGGTATTCTCTCTTTTATTGGCGCAAATATAGATGTGGGAAAAAACAAGCGACGATCTAGGTATCGACCGCAAGATGTCAAAGAAATTCACAGCATCGCAGGCTGGCGCGTCATCGGTGTTTGCATCGATTACCCGGGGGGACAACGGCTATGCGCAGCATGCCGCAGGCCCCGCAGGCTTCCAGAGAGGATGCATTGGCTGACGCACTTGATGATATTGAGTGAAGAGTAAACGGATTTTAACCTGCGTGGAAAGGAAAGGTGGTTTGAAAGAGTCTGGCAGGCGAAGAACAGAATAGATAAGGAAAGGAGAAAGGTAGATATGGGACTGTTTGATGGCCTCAGGGATGACAAATTAGAAAAAGGACAAGGCGGAAGAGTTTTTGAGAAAGGGGAATGAATTTTTCAATGCGAGTAAGTGTGATAAAGCGATAAAACAATATGTGCAAGGAATCAGAGTGATGGAAAGTCAAAGGGAAAAGAAGGACTCTAAAGAAAACAAATGGTATTTGGCAATGTTTTATGAAAGGGTGGGAAGGGCCCATATGATAGAAGAAAACTACATTGCCGCAGCACAGAGTCTGGAAAGGTGCATTGCCTTAAGGGAAGTAATAATAAATTCAGATAATAAGGACAGGGCAGAAAGAGAACTTAGTCTCGCATATGAGCTTGCAGGTGCAGCCTATATTCAGGTAGACTGGGATCGTGGGAAAGAATATCTATTGAAGCACAACAGTTTATGCAAAAAATTTCAGACAGAACACAGCTTTTAGAGGATCATATGGAATTAGCAGATTCCTATGATTTACTGCTTGAGCTTTATGAGAACGGATCTGAGAAGACATGGCATATTATGAAGATGAAGGAGATCTATGAGCAGATTCATAGGCATTTGCCGGACAATGAGGAAATAATAGAACGTTTGTATTATGCTGAAAATCTTTATATTGAACATGAGATAAAACCAAAGTTGGAAAATTCAGAAAGTGAGTTAAAGCAGTTTCAGAAAGAATCAAACCATACAAAAGCAGCTGAATGTTGTGAGAAGATTGCAGATTCTAAGATTTACATTGCATTAAAACAAAATTTGAACTTCGAAGTAATCGATGAAGGAATTGAACATTACCATAATGCCGCTGAAAATTATAAAAAAGCAGGACAGGTAGGAAAAGCTGTTAGGTGTTATGAAAAAGCAGTAAGTATAAGACAAGCACTGGTAAAAAGCATCGAAAATACTGAAAAAAATTCACATTTACTAGATGTGGCGAATGCCAGACTGGGGTATTCTTATCTTATGGCAGCAGAGACAGAAGACTCTGAAAGAAAGAAAAAGGAGTATGCGGAAGAGGCTTACCAAATTTTCAGACGGTTGTCTGAAAAACATCCTCATAATGAGAACTTCGAAAAATTCAGGGATTGGATGGGAACATATTTATAGTCTGTTAGAGGATTGATAGAGAGGAGAGCTATGACTTATCAGAAGAAGGATTTGGAATGAAGATATTATACGGGAATAAGAAGGAGGTTCTTGAAGTATATGATTAATATTAATATTTCTGTAAAAAAGTTGATTATGAAGCTGCTTTGGAAACTTTGTTGCCAGTGTTGTTGGAACATTTATCAAAGAAATCCGACAATACATTTCTGACTGGTATTTTGTCAAAAACTAAGTCGATTTCTGTTGTGGCAGTGAAAGGAGCCTTGAGGGCTTTGCCGCAGGAAACCAGAGACGAGCTTGCAGTAGTATGTATTAATTACTATAAAGAGGATATCATCCGTGTCCTTACAGAAACAGTTCAGCAAAGGGACTTTCCGTGGAACTGGACGATATCACCATCTCTTTACAGGAATCCTCATCTGCAAATTCTCAATAAGAGAGTTCAGTGGGAAAACGAAATGAAGAATAAAAAGTATTTTCATTAGGTTACTTGCAGTTCGATTTTGGGTCTAAGTGATAAAGTTAGGAGGCATGAAAATGAATACAGGTATGTTGAAAGGAGCAGTGTATGCTCTTAGTCGGTATTATGTTAGTGGTGATTATGCAAAAATTTCGAATCAAAAGAAGTTGCGGATATTGTAGTAAACCATTCGGCTGCTGCTGGTATATCTGCTATGGCAGCAGGAGTTCTTCGGGAGTTGGTGCAATTCTGGCAACCGGAGTTGCGGTGGGGGCTATTTGGACGATGTATTTTAGAATCGCTAAATATTTGAATCTTCACATGGGAAAAGGTACATGGAAAGCTATTGCCTCAGCAGTTCTTACCAATATTGTCACTCAGCTTGCAGGCATTTTGGCGCTTGAGCTAGCAGTAGGATTTATTCGGGAGCAAGCATTTTAGCAGCAGGGGTTGTAAATTTTGGTGTAACCTATGCGGCAGGAGTCATTTTCCTGAAAGCGCTGACCGGAATTTTCGCAGATGGAAAGGATCCGCGCAAAATGGGTGATGAAGAGATGAACTCCTATTTTTCAAATGCTGCCGGCAATGTTAATGCAAAGGACGTGTTTAAAGAAGCAAAGGGAGTTTTTAAAGAAATGAAAAAAAGATGGATCTTTGAAGGAAAAGGAGAGCATACGAATATTGAGAAATAAATATTGAGGTATAGATCCTTAGAATGAAGTAAAAGATATACGATTGGATATGAAATAGCTTAAATCCCCTTTTTCTGATATGATAAAAGAAAAGGGGATTTACAGACGTAAGAGGGAACATATTTATAGTCTATTAGAGGATGAGGGAGGAAAGAGATGAAGAAAATTAATTTTTTGGTATTGGCAATTAGTATTATTCTTCTCAGCCAGGGGCTTCCACTAAAAAAGTATTGCCGGTGAAGTGCAGATACCTGAGCAGGTAGAAGAGAATCAGAAGCTGGATAAGCCGGGGCAGAGTTTTACTGTGGATAATCTGGAATTTGAGACGGTTGGTGAGGGACAGTAATGTTCAAAGGACTGGGAGCCGAATATAGAGGTACAGATTTGATAATTCCAGAGATAGTGACCTATGAAAAAATGTTTGTACAGTGGTTTCAATTGGAAGAAAAGCTTTGTCGAATGAGAAGGAGCTAACCTCAGTTATTATCCCCAATGTGGTAACGGAGATTGGAGAGTCTGCCTTCGAAATGTGCTCAGGAATAAAATCTATATCTTTTCCGGAGAGTGTGACAACTATCGGAGTCAATGCATTCAACGGATGTGCAGGGGTAACGGAAATTGTACTGCCGCCGAATTTGGTAAATATAGGAGTAGGAGCATTTGCTTACTGCAGCAATGTTAAGAAAATCCAATTTAACAGTAAGATTACGGAGCTGCCTATGTATATGTTCAGCAACTGTACCGCATTGGAATCGCTGGTAATTCCCTCTACAATTGTAAAGATTAATGGCTTTGCATTTGGAGACTGCAAAATTTGAAAAATCTTGAAATACAGTATCCAGTGGTATGTCTGGAACAGAATGCTTTTTATAACTGTACAGGGCTTGAAAAACGTAACCGTTTATGGACATGAAGCTGGAAAAAGCATGATGTCGGCATTTCCCGGAAATCTAAAAGGATAACTGTTGCAGGAGCAATGACGACAGTACCGGAAAATATGTTTTCAAATTTTTCATCCCTAGAGGAGGTTGATATGCCAGACACCATAACGGAGATTGGGAAAAAAGCGTTCAATAATTGTACGAACCTGAAAACATTAAAGCTTCCGCCTAAACTTGAAAAAATTGGGGATTGGGCATTTGCGGGCTGTAAGGCATTGCTAATTCCGGAATTTCCAGATAATCTTGAGTATATTGGAGAGTATGCGTTCAACGAATGTGAAGGACTAGAGAAAATTATATTACCGGATACTTTAACCCATATAGGCACAGGGGCATTTGCGTACTGCAGTAATGTTAAGAAAATCCAATTTAACAGTAAGATTACGGAGCTGCCTATGTATATGTTCAGCAACTGTACCGCATTGGAATCGCTGGTAATTCCCTCTACAATTGTAAAGATTAATGGCTTTGCATTTGGAGACTGCAAAAATTTGAAAAATCTTGAAATACAGTATCCAGTGGTATGTCTGGAACAGAATGCTTTTTATAACTGTACAGGGCTTGAAAACGTAACCGTTTATGGACATGAAGCTGGAAAAAGCATGATGTCGGCATTTCCCGGAAATATAAAAAGGATAACTGTTGCAGGAGCAATGACGGCAGTACCGGAAAATATGTTTTCAAATTTTTCATCCCTAGAAGAGATTGATCTGCCAGACACCATTACGGAGATTGGCAAGAAAGCATTTTATAATTGTACGAATCTGAAAGCATTAAAGCTGCCGCCTAAACTTAATAAAATTGGGGATTGGGCATTTGCGGGCTGTTCACATCTCAGGGAACTCAAGCTGCAGGAAGGGCTGGAAAGTATAGGAGCATATACGTTTGGAAACTGTGATTCCCTGGAGAGTGTGGAGATGCCAGACACTCTGAGACACGTTGGAAATCAGGCTTTTCAAGGATGCACCTCTCTAAAAAAGGTTGTTTTATATGATACGATCGAACAGCTGGGAAGTCTTTGCTTTGCAGCTGATCCCGCAGAGATAGAAATCCTGATACAGTGAGGGAATTATTAAAAAAGAAGCCTTTGCCAATTCGGAAGCAGTTAGTTTTATCCTGGGGAAGGAATTCAAAAAATTGAAGAGGGAGCATTTTGGTATAATGAAAAGCTTTATCTGGTAGCGTTACCTGAATCCATGAAAGTTATTGCAGGGGATGCATTTTTGGGTTGTCCAGGTTTAAATATTTTGTGTAAAAATCAGTTTTGCTGCGAGTATGCGGCCAGTCATGATATCCCATTTCAAGTAGAGAGCCAAGAGACATCCCAGGCTCACATACAAATCCGGGATTCATTTTGGAATGAGGTGGGGGGATGATTTTACTGTGAAATGGTATGAGGGGGACAGCCAAACTCCATTTGCGGAAGGAACAACCCTTTACCAGTATGATCCAGACCAGGAATACCAATTTGAAATAGTTCTGGGTGAGACTCTTGGAAAAATTTATTGGGAGCCAAAGAGGGAAATAGCACAATTTGACAAGGTAACGAAGAAAATAACAATACAGCTTACGGAAATGGAACTAACAGAGATCCAGGGGACAGTTAGGGATAGCGGGGGAGAAGCTCTCAGTGGAGTACAGTGTACCTTTACACAGAGGCTGAATGACAGATATGAGGAGACCTCTGTCATTCAGACAGATACAGCTGGGCATTTTCAGATACAGGTCAGAGAATGCAATGTAAAGGCGGAATTTTTCCAAGAGGGATATAGGCAGTATGGGACATCTGGCATTCTGGAACTTATGCAAAAAAAGAGGTCAGAAGGAGTTGGAGATATTGCTGAACAGGCTTCCGGATAGGAAAATCACGGTAGAAATGAACCGGGTTGTCCCTGGGGAAGGAGGAGCAGAGGAATCCGTAGTATATTCGGGCGATATAGCGCGATTTAAGTATACACTTGTGAATGTGACAGATGACCATGAGATTACAGACTGTGTTCCGCAAAATAGTAATCTGTGGTTTCTGGACAATGGCACAGAACTCGGGGACCATCTTAAACTGACAGTCGTAGATTCCCTGGGAGAATTTGCAGATGCAGCAACAGAATTTACTTTAGGGGAGAGAGGCGGAAAAGCAATATTCAGCCTGATTCGGCGTGGATCTCTCTACGCAAAATTAGAGGGGGATGAGGAATGCCAAATATCTATTTTTGACAAATCCGGAAAGCTGGCTGCTTCTGAGACTGCCAGTCGTGAGTACTACAGTAAATGTTTGCAGCCTGGAGAATATCGGTTTGTTTTTATGAAGAGAAGTCCACTATTCTATACCGTTTCCGAGATTGGGAAGCTAAAGGAGTTAGGATTTGAAAAAGGGAAGGACTATCTGGAGAGGAGTTGTGAAATAGAGGACGGCAGAGTGATTGATGCCGGGATATTGGAAATTTCATCACTAAGAAATGAGCGTTTACAGTATACTTTAGAAGATGAGACCTATCTTACCTGCAATAGCCGAAAGATTACGGTAGGAACAATGGTATACGTAAAACTTGCTTTTTCAAATTGCTCCGGCTTATTCTGTTTCCGAGCAGATTGTGTCTTTAGAACTTCCTGAGGGAATCTCTGTGGCGGGAAATAGTGTGACATGGAATGGAGAACAGATTCCCTATACATCTTTGGGCCACACAGTAACAGTTCCTGTTCGGGAAAATGGGGGACTATAAGGCTCTGTGTGTTGGCTCAGGAGTCAGGGAAAAGGAGATCACAGCTTATCTGTCTTTTTTAAACCGGGAAACACAAATTAAACAGCCTCTTGGGACGGAGACGCTGAATGTTTTACCTATGGAGTTTTCAGCCCCTTCCTATACGGTAGATGGAAAGGTTGCTGTGTCTGGAATCACGGTTCCCCTTTCTGAGGTTGCAATATATGAGAACGGAACAGTAAGGGGTTACGACATCCAATTATTGTGGTAATTTTTCCTGCGATGTGGAGCTGCCGGCAAAGTATACTCTGTATGCAGGAGTGAAGGTTGACAGAAAGGAAGTTTATTCGGAAAGAAAAAGTGTCTTGTACAGTTCTGGAATCGTGAATGTAAAGAAGGTGACAGCTTTTTATCGGAGGGATATACTTCAGTTCGACTTTAAAAGTTCTTCGCAAAAAGTACCATACTATACGTATATCCCAGGAAACACCCGTTCACCTTTGTGACAGAGCTGGAGGGGGAGGTGAACGGCGAAGAAAGTGTATCCATTTATACGAAAGACAGTTCAGGGAGTGTGACGAAGGTTCCTTTATCCTATGACACTTTGACAGGAAACTGGGTTGGCACCCGTCTGTATGATGTGAATCATCTACCTAAGGAAGTCAGAGCGGTGGCTGGCAGCCCCAAAAATTATTTTGAGAGTATCTGTGCCGACAATATGGACTTTGACAGTTATGATTATACGATACTGCGTAATACTGAGGATGTATTCGAGATATGGATGGAGAAAAGGGAATAGCAAGCCATATCCTGTATCAGCTGCTGAATGAGGCGGAAGCGGAGGCGTATTCGGAAGAGAAACTACTGCAAAGGGGATATGAGGCTATACACGAGCAAGATGGCGCTATCCTTTTTATGCCTAAAGAACCACAGCGCTGAACAGTATTTTTTCACATGCCCTTTGCTGGATGGAAGATATCTTGTAATGGCAGCATCCGCAGAGGAGACAGCCGGTGGGGATAAACCTTCTATGAGAGAAAAAGGACATGGCGAAACACATTTAAAAGGAAAAGTTACCAGAGCTCAGAAGAATGTACCCCCATACGAAATGACTGTAAGAATCTGACGGCGGATCAGATAATAGCCAAGATGAAGCTGGCGGAAGAGGAACTGAGAGGTACCAATGATGGATTGTCTTATAGTGATGCGCTTGAAAAGATGCGCCATTTAAAAGTACTTGGCGGGGCTGCTGTGGCAGCCGGGTCTGTGAGTGTAGTAATGACGGCTAAGTCGGGTCCCAGAACAAAGGTTGATATTCTACTAGATGATTATAATGTGGCGGACACTCTTAAAAGCGGTATGGGTGACGCACTTAACAGACTTGGGTCAGCGGCTGTAGGATGGCTGAATGTTGGATATGGGTATCTCGTTAATGACGGTTACATAACTGAGGAGGATTGTAGTGGAAACCCAGGTGGAGGAGGCGGGGGAGGAAACCAGGAAGATCAGGAAACTCCGTGGAGTCCGGTTAATTATGGAATAGACCCGTCGGGATATGTCTATGAAGCAGTTTCCACAAACCGCCTGGAGGGGGTAAAGACCACTGTCTATTACAAAGAAGAGGAATCCGATGAGGAGGGGATCTTATGGGATGCGGAGGAATACAATCAGGAGAACCCCAGTTAACCAACCAAGATGGGGGAATATATGTGGTTTGTTCCAAATGGCTGGTGGAGGGTAAAATATGAGAAGAAAGGGTATAAGACTGCCTACAGCGATTGGCTTTTCCGTGCCCCCCTCCAAGAACAGATGTCAATGTGGGGATGGTTTCGCAAAAGGCACCCGAAGTTTTGGAGGCAGAAGCATACCAGGAGGGACTTAAAATAACCTTCAGCCAGTATATGCAGCCGGAGAGCTTGGGGCAGGATACACTGCGTGTTCAGATAAATGGGAGGACAATTCAAGGAACGGTGAGGCCGCATAATCTGGAAAAGGGAGAGGACGGATCTGAATATGCCAGCAGTTTCTTCTTTGAGACTGAGGAACCCCTCCGAGATCGGGTCGCCATTTTAATACAGGATGTCAGCAATTATGCAGGGAAGAAGATGGAGGCAGCGTTTCAGGAGGAAAGGCAGGTGCAGGTACTCCCTTTCAAGCTGAAGGGGCCTGAGACTGTCCGGGTAGAACATCATGGAACAGCTGAAGTGCGCATAGCTGTCCTGCCGCAGGAAGCAGGGGCCGGCAAGGCGATTAAGCTGGAGACAGCCTCCGGGGCTCTGGTACAGGTAAAGCAGAATACGGTCACTGCGGATGAAAATGGAGAAGCGGTATTTCAGATCACGGGGGAACTTCCCGGGGGTAACATCCCTGGCCGCATCCCTGGAGCATGCAGATTTGTCCGCACAGGTCGAAGTAATTGTAGGAGAAGTGCCCGCCTGTGATGGCGTGAAAGCGAGTATAGAGACGGGCAGGACCGTGAACAAGGGGGGAGGGCAGTGGAGCTATTCTGCACAACAGCCGGAGCCAGAATATATTATACCTTGATGGATCCTGCCCCTGCGTAGCCGGGAGTGCATCACGACTTTTGTATACCGGCCCTGTGATTTTGGACAGAGATACGCATATCATTGCCTATTCAGTAAAAGAGGGATATCAGGACAGCAAGCCTTCAAGCTATGAATACAAGGTGGTGATTCCCGCTATTTCCCTGAATGTTCCCGAGTTGACTCTGTATACAGAAGGCACGGGTAATGCTGCTGTGTTAAAGGCTTACGTCACTGGAGAGGATCAGGAAGTTGTCTGGTCAAGTGAAGATTCATCGGTGGCGTCGGTAAATGAAGGAGTAGTAATTGGAAGAGGTCCTGGTATGACACGGATTACTGCTGAGGCGAATGGGGTCAGGGCTTTCTGCAATATTACTGTCATTCAGAGACAGGGAGAAGCTGAAGAGACCGAAGAGACTGAAGAGACTGAAGAGACTGGTACTCAACTCCAGATAAAGGAACCTATGATTAAACTCTCGAAGGACAGGATGATTTTGTACACAAAGGGTGGCGGAACATCTGAGACACTGACAGCGGAGATAAGAGGTGTAGAAAAGAAGATACAGTGGAGTTCCGATAACCCTTCTGTAGCGGAGGTTCAAGATGGGGTAGTCACAGCGAAAAGGGCAGGTGTTGCAAGAATAGCGGCTAAGGCAAATGGGATAAGCGATGTTTGTACGGTTACAGTAAAGAAGCCAGAAATCCGTTTTGTAAAAAGAAGATTGTTCTCTACAGGAATGGCACGAATAGCATCAAATTGCAAACCGGTGATCACGGGATATGAAAAAAGTGCGCTACAGCACCAGTAAAAAAGAAAGTTGCCGTTGTTCGCGCGGACGGAAAGGTAACGGCTAAAAGGTTGGGAAAGCCGTCATCACTGCTAAAGCAAATGGAGTTACGGCGAAATGTACAGTGGAGGTCAAGACTCAGAAACTAACAGTCAGTCAGTCTAGGATAGAAATTAAAAGGGCCGGAAATACAAAATTCGTATAAAGGCATCCCCAAAAGGAAAATTAATTTACCACTGTGCAAACCTAAGAGTTGCGAAAGTTTCGTCAAAAGGCGTAGTGACGGGCAGAAGGAGAGGGCAGACGAAAATCACGGTGAGCTGCAATGGCGTCAAGAAAGTGATAAAAGTAAAGGTCAAATAAAAGCAGCAGTCTAAGGAGCTTATGAGCAATGCGCTCGTGTGGGTTTAAGTCCCATCTCCGCAGCACGAAGGGGTTGTCAGGAAATAGACAACCCCTATTTATTGAATTTCAGTCGGCAATACGATATAATGTAATTAAAGAAATTTCTGACAAAATGGAGGTGATATGTTGAAAATCATATTTGAAAGGGATGCAGCAAAACATATCAGTAAAATGGATAAGCCTTCCAAAACCAGAATCAAACAGGCGATTGATAAACTACCAGCTGGAGATGTGAAAAGCTTCAGGGATTCGTACATGACTATCGCTTGAGAGTTGGGGATTTAAGGATACTATTTTCCGTTGAAGTGGATACAATAATTATGAGCAAAGAGATGCTAAAAGGCTTGATTGATTTAATAGATGAGGAAGATATGGAGACGATTTTTCGTGTACTGGTAAGATTCGTACCGGAGGATAAGCCGATGCCCGACGAAGTCCAAGCAAATCAACGGGCAAATAAGAGTATTGCCGAACAAGGCACCGTATCCAATGATGAGATTGCTTGGAATTGACAAAATTGCTTTAAATTAAATTTTAATGGGCAGATTTTTATATTTTTAAAAGTCTGCCCATTTGCTGTCCATCTGTTCGTCAGACTATACCGAAAATTTTCGGGATTTATGGAGCGGACTGTAAAAAATTACCAGTATCTAAAACAGCAGTTGTCGAAACCATGCTTAGATACAGTGCTTTTTCGGTAAGTATTACATACAGAGATTTAAACGAATCTGCGGCACGTATCAAAAGGTAGGGCCAAGTTAAGCAATGAGCTCGTACAGACAATATGTCTTGTACGGGCTTTTTGTACTCCTGAATCATTTACTCACGGTCTGCGCAGTAAATGCGCAGACTTGCTTAATAGTTACAACAGACAGAAAAAAGTTGAAGAATTTTATATCCGGGCAGATAAAATAGTATTACATGATCTTGAGAAGGCCTTTCATTTTCATATAGGTGACAGCCAGGATTTATGGTCTGAAGAAAAATGACAACGTAACGTAAAAAAGTTATATATATGACGTTTAAAAGTTGCTTATTCTGGTTAAATGTGCTAAAATTTAAGAAAGTTTATGAGAGACGTTATGTTTAAGCAGCACTAAACAGACAAAGAGAAAGAAGTTGGGAGGACAGTATGCGGAGTATATGGAAGAGATGGTTACTGGCAGCAGTGGGTATATGGATGCTGGTAGCTGGAGGAAATACGGCACATGCCGCTGCTTCATTGACAGACAGCATTGTGCTGGTAATGGGGATTGACGAACAGGGACAGATAATGGAAAGCTCAAGCGGCATTATGATTAGCAGTGAAGGGAAGCTCTTGATCATTGCCAAGAGTAGTGATACCTGGAAATCTTCAACCGCAGTGGGGATCTTAGGAACGCAAGTGGACGGAACAGTGAATTTTTGGGGATGATGCCAATGCGGGGGTTTCTATATTTTCAGCGGAAATTCCCGATGTACAGGGGTATCCCGGGAAAAAGCCGTCAGCTTTCAGCAGCTGGAAACAGGGCAGACAGTCTACTATGCAGGTTTTGTACCAAATGGCAACCAGGAATCTTCCCTGGAGGATATGATTGTCATGCAAAAAAGTGAAGTCGATGCTTACGGAGAGTTAGATGAATTTACATATGTGAAGATGAAAGAAGATTTCGATGCCATATTTGCCGGGAGTCCTGTATTTACTGAGGAGGGGAGTCTGGTTGGTGTTCTGTAAAAAAAGAGAACCAGAAAGGACTTTTTACCGATGGATTACTTGATAAACATTGCAGGAAATGAAAAATCTGATTCCTCAGGGGGAAACGGTGAGCCTTCCGATGGCGGGACGGAAAGTACACAGGTGGATATGAGCAGCGGGAATGCTTCAGGCAGCAGTTTTTTTTATGTGCTTATTCCTGTCATAGGCGTTGTGTTTGTCGCGGCATTGATATCCTACCAAAACGAAGAGATCAAAAGAAGAGGCAGAGGAGAGATAGAATTTGCTAATGTGCTGGGATTTGGAGAGGATGAGGTTATCAAACTGAGAGGCATTGGCGGATACTTTGATGGAAAAGAGATTCCAATAAATGGGAGGATTACATTCGGAAGAGATCCTGACAGATGTTCCGTTGTCTATCCCGGCAGCACCAGAGGAATCAGCAGTCTTCATTGCCAGGTGGCGCTGGAGGGCGAAAAAGTTATCCTGAAAGATTTAGGTTCCACCTATGGCACCTATCTAAAAGACGGAAGAAAACTGACAGCCAATAAACCTCAAGTCCTTAATTGTGGGGACAGCTTTTACCTGGCGGATTCAATGAATCTTTTTAGGGTACTTTAGGGGAGGGTGAGAAGATGAATACCATGTTTTTCGAAAAGGCTGCAGAAATAGAAAAAATTTTAAGTGGAAAGATATTTTTTCCGATGCGTTTCAGCCTCATACGAGAGAAGAGAGAGCCAGTCTCCTGACCAGAGGCATCGGAGAAAATATTCCGGAACCGGGCCATATGATGGAGAGTTGGCAAAAGCCATGGCTGTTTGTGAGGGTGGGGGCAGTGGGACTGCTTCTGTCTGTTTTGTTGTTTGCGCTCTGGAACAATTTTGCGTTTGACGGAGCTACTGTGTTTATGTTTGTTCTTCCGGCGGTGGTGGTTCCACTGGCTGTGATGCTTTTTTTCTGGGAGATGAATATACCAGGCAATATTTCTATATACCAGGCTCTGTTTATGGCTCTTCTGGGTGGAATATTAAGCATGGCGGTGACGGGAGTGGTCCAGAGGCTCTTTCTCTCTGAAATGGTGGCACAGAAAGTTGCCTTTGTGGTAGGCCCCTTTGCGGAGGAGACGGCAAAACTTGTAATTGTGTATATTTTGATAAAGAGATATAAGATTACCTACGGAGTACAGGGTCTTTTGGTGGGAGCTGCGGTGGGAGTTGGATTTTCCGTCATAGAGTCATCGGGATATGCCTGGAATGCATATCAGGAGGGCTTGTCTAAGGCCGGAGAGCTGGTCGAGCAGATGCAGGCTCTGAATTCCAATACCTCCCTGGATATCTGGAGCATTGTCTCTGGCAGCCTTACAGATAATCTTATCCTGAGGGGCGTGACAACAATAGGGGGGTCATGAGATATGGGCCGCCATGTACGGCGGAGCCCTGGCACTGGCAAAAGGGAAAGGGGAGTTGGGTGTTAAGCACCTGGGAGACAAGCTGGTGATCATTGCCTGGACAGGGGCATATCTGCTGCACACAACATGGAATTTCAGAGCTGGCTATCTGATAGGCATTCTTCCGGATGACTGGGTGCTGTTTTTGGCCCGGATAGAGGGACTGTATCTGAAGATCATCCTTCTCATTATTTTAGGATGGACTTTGCTTTTATTTATCATGCGTAAATGTATCCGACAGATGGTTGTGGTAGATACCAAGTACAAAAAGGGCGCTTCCTGCCAATACACCCCGCGTAAAAGAATTGAGGTAAAAGCTCCTTCGGGTGGGGCAGGCTGACTGTGAAGGGGAGCAGCGGAATCCATGCGGGCAAAGAGTATTCGCTCAGTTACGGGGGAGTCTTGTATTTGGAAGAAATCCGGAAACATCCGGGGTTTGTTTTCCTCAGGGAACAAAGGGATTAGCCTTAATCATTGTGAAGTTAAATGGAAGGAAGGCTTTCCGGTATTGATTGACAGGAATTCCACCTATGGGACTTATTTTGGCAATGGACAGAAACTGGAGCCAAATGTTCCATATAAACTGAGAGATCATGTGAAGTTCTATCTGGGCAGCAGTGAAAACGAGTTTACTATACATATCAAATAATGGGAGGAAAAAGATGGAATTAAAGAAATGTCAGGAAGGACATTACTACGATGGATCTATTTATGAGGAATGTCCCGTATGCAGGGAAGCCAAGGCTGGAAATGTCAATGGAGGTACAATGCCGCTTCACAGCGGCGGAACCAGCCATACCATCCCCTTGGGCACGGCAGCCGCCGCAGGTCAGACGGCTTCGATGGGAGGAGGTCAGACAGCTCCTCTGGAGGGAGGGCGTACCGCTCCGTTTGGAGCAGGTCAGACGGCGCCTGTTCGAAGCGGATTTACAGCTCCTCTTACCGGCAGCGGATGCAGTGAAGGAGTAAGGGACAGCGGCCAGACCATAGCGCTTGTGCAAAAGGAAATGGGCATTGATCCCGTTGTGGGATGGCTGGTCTGCATCAGCGGAGTGGAAAAGGGAAGGGACTATCGCATCCACTCGGATAATAATTTTATCGGCAGGGGGGAGACCATGGATATCTGCCTGCGGGGAGATGACACCATCTCCAGGATCAACCATGCGGTGATCAGCTATGACACAAGAGAGCGCATTTTTTATTTTCGAGGGGGAGACGGCAGGAGTATCGTGCGTCTGAATGGGAAGGCAATGTTCGAGACAGCCGTTTTGCAGCCCTATGATGTGATCGAAATCGGAAAAATGGAGTTGATTTTTATACCCTGTGCGGAGAAAGGTTTGAGTGGAAAGATGACGAGTAGTTCTGGTGATATCGAACAGGGCTTAAAAGAGAATAGAGATACCCAGGTTCTGTCTGAAGCTGAGACAGAGCCGGTATCCGAAACAAAGAGAAATTCTCAGCCTGAGATGACAGGCCAACGAGAGACGGAGAAGGGGCTGCCTGAAACAAAGCTGGAGAGTGAACTGCAGACGGAGACTGGGGTTACAGATAGGGGAGAAGGGAGGGCGGACAGCTCTCCCTATGTATTTCTATGGGTCGCTGCCGGTATGGGAATCGTCCTTCTGGGTGCAGCATTTTATCTGCTCGTGAATCAAAAAAGAAAAAGGAAAAGGCGTGAGTGGAAAGTGAGAAAAGAACAGGCGCAAAAAAATGAAAGGGATTCCATAGAATGGCAGGAGCAGGATATGGAGCCTTTCCACACTCATGGACTTCAGGAAATACCGAGGACGGAGAGATGAGAAACGTCCGCATGGAATTTATGTTGGAAAGGTACATGACATAGGAAAACGCAGCAGCCAGCAGGACTCTTTTGGAATTTCCGAATGCAGCCAGATAGACCAAAAGGAGTGTTTGCAATTGTTGCGGACGGCATGGGAGGCTTGGCAAACGGCGGAGAGATCAGCGCGATGGTTACCCTGTCCATGATGAGCCGGTTCGACAGTCAGACTATGCAGGGCCTTTGCAGCAGGAACTTCTGCAGATGTTAAACAGTGCCAATGACGAGGTAAATCAGGTACTGGGAACTTCCGGAAAGGGAAAGAGCGGCTCCACAGTCGTTGCTGTTCTTGTACAGAAGGATGAGCTGTACTGGATTGCAGTGGGAGACAGTCATATCTATCTCTACCGGAACGGGCTCTGATGCAGGTGAACAGAGAACATGTCTACGGTGTGGAACTTGGACGAGCAGGCAGGCCGAGGGGAAATTTCATTTTCGGCGGCAGCTTCTGATCCGCAGAGAAAGGCATTGACCAGTTTTATTGGAATAGGAAAATTGAAAAAGATAGACCGCAATATCAGACCCCTGGAAGCTTTTGGAGGGAGATAGGGTTCTTTGATGAGCGATGGGGTTTTTGGCACACTATCAGATGGGGAGATTGCGGAGGCCATGCATGCTCCGGCCGAGATGAGCGGTGAGATACTGGACCGCATGATCCGAAGCAAGAATCTGGCAAATCAGGACAACTATACAGCCATTATATTGGAATATATGTAGGTGATGCATATGTTTCCGGATTTTGACTGTTTATGTTTAAACTGTATGAACGCATCCATGGTCAGAGGCGTCTGCTGCTGCTTAAAAAACCAGCGGGTTTTGCACAAAAACCTGCTTTGCGCTGCCGCCAGGGACAATCCCTGGACGGTTCCTATCTGATCGGTGCTGTGCTGGGATGCGGAGGATTTGGTATTACCTATATTGGAATGGATCTCAAAAGCGGCAGTAAAGTGGCAGTTAAGGAATTTATGCCTCACGGATTGGCAGGAAGAAATCCGGGAAGCCTGAAAATCTGCGCAAAGGGCCAAAAAAGGAGGCCTTCCAGTATGGCCTGAAGCAGTTTGTCAATGAGGCCAGAACCATATACCGTTATCGGGAGCATCCCCATATCGTGCATGTTATGAAAATGTTCCAGGAAAATCAGACCGCTTACTTTTGTGATGGAGTATCTTCAGGGAGAAGATTTTAAGCAGTTTTTGAGGCGCAGCGGCGGTAAGACAGACTTTGAGATGGTAATGAAAGTAACGCTTCCTATAATGGACGCATTGGAGTACATTCACCGTGATCATGTGATTCACCGGATATCAGTCCGGACAATATTTACATAGGCAATGGGGAGCAGGGAGTCAAGCTGATTGATTTTGGCGCCGCCAGGATGGCGGTGGCAGGACAGAGCAAGAGTCTGTCTGTCATTCTGAAAAAGGGATTTGCACCTGAGGAACAGTACCGTTCAAAAGGGAAACAGGGTCCATGGACAGATATCTATGCCTTGGCAGGGACCATGTATTACAGCCTCACGGGCATCATGGTGCCGGAGGCGCCGGAACGGATGGCGGATGACCAATTAAAGGACATAAGGATTCTGGAGAAAGGCATACCGGAACACAGCGCATATGCCATTATGAAAGCCTTAGCGGTAAAGGCAAAAGACCGGTATTCGTCTGTGGAGTCCTTTCGGCAAGGCGCTGCTGGGATACAGTGAACGGCAGGAAAACAGAAGAGGCAGCTTTTGCATTCCCACAGTCAGGATTATATGCAGACATGGGTATTTTTCAGGTGGTGTGATCTGTCCGGAGGGGAGAGATTACGCTCGGACGGAATCCCTATGAATGCCAGTTGGTGTTTCCATCGTATGCCAGAGGAGTGAGCAGTATGCACTGCCGTATCGTGACTGCGGGAGATGAGGAAGCAGTGTTTTTCTGGAGGATCTGGGCTCTACTTATGGAACATGGCTCAACGGAAGACGGATGCTGCGGGGAGAGCTGATGCCACTGAGAGACGGGGATCAGTTTACAATTGGAGAAAATCAGTTATTCGAAGTACAGAAGTACGTGTAATTAACGATACCAAGTTTTTAACTATTTATAGGTCTGTGCACTTACTACACAGTTGCAGAAGCTTAATATTGGGAGGAAACAACATGTTCAGAGTAGCCAGTTACACAAATCAGGGGGAAGGGATCACAATGAAGACAGTGTGGAAGTATCCGCCTGCAAAGAGAGACAGTGTCTGGTGGTTGCAGACGGTCTTGGCGGCCATGGGGGAGGTGAGATCGCTTCCAGAGAGGCGGTTCAGATTCTCATGAGGGAGTTTACAAGGTGCTCCTCTCCAGATAGGGACTGGGTGGAAAACGTGTTTGCGGATGCCAACCGAGAGGTCATGAAAAGACAGACGGAGAACTGCAAAATGAAGACCACCTGTGTCAGTCTGTTTGTGGAGGGCAGCCGGGCGGTCTGGGCGCATCTGGGGAGACTCCAGACTGTACCATTTTGTCAATGGCCAGCTGGATTTCTGTACCAGTGACCACAGCGTATCCCAGATGGCGGTTTTGTCAGGGGAAATCACCAGGGATCAGATCCGTTTTCATGAGGACCGCAACCGTGTGCTGAAAGCCTTTGGCATAACGGATCAGGTCAAGCCGGACATTACCGAGATTCCTGATCTGGGAAAAAGATTTTCATGCATTTTTACTGTGCAGCGATGGTTTTTGGGAATACGTGCTGGGGGGGGAGATGGAGATTGATCTGGAAAAGACAGATTCTCCGGGCGTCTGGATACAGTATATGTGTGAGAGACTCCGAAAAAGAGTCGGAGAAAAGCACGACAATTACACAGCTGCGGCTATGTTTTATGCAGAAGGGAGAACTCTGATATGAAAAGAGGGATTGAATGGAGGCTCTGCAGTCTTTTCTTTTGTCTGTGGCTTTTAGCAGGAGGTATCAAGCCTCTGCCCGGGAGGCATTGGATATAAATCTGGAAAGTGTCTGTGTGGAGGAGCAGAAGCTCCATATCTATGTCAATGACAATCTGAAACGGGATAAAGAGCAGCAGGCAGATGGGGAACAATATACAGTTACGCTGGGAACGCAGGAGCTTCCTGTCACAGACATTCGTAAGTTTAAGGACAGCAAAGAGGCAGCTTCCTATATCTTTTGGCGGATGTCTCTGGATCTATAGGGAAACAGAAACTCACACAGATGAAGGAATATTTAAAGCTGGTGAGCAATGAACTTCAGGAGAATGACAGGGTTTGCGTGATGACTCTCGGAAATACGCTTCATTCAGTGGGTTTCTCTCCGGAAAGGAAAATATTCTGGCTGCTGTGGAAGAAATCCAGGGCCTTTCCGAGGATACCAATCTCTACTATGGAATATCGGAATCTTTGAAGCTGTTGGAGACCGGGGAAGCCTATGACGGCAAAAAAAAATACTCCTTGTAGTGTCAGACGGTGAGGATGAGCAGGCCACGGGAATTACCAAAGAGGAGGTGGATGTCCAGATCAGGGAAGGAGAGATACCTGTGTTTACCACAGCCATTCTGGAGGAGGGGGCCTCTAATCCGAAAATGGAGTTTGCAAAGCTGTTGGGAAGCTTCGCAAGGCTATCGCCCGGAGGAATCCATACTGCTCTTGGAGCCGAGGATATCACCCCTAAGAAGAGTGTAAAAAGAATGATGAAGCGCATACAGGAGAGCCTGATTATCACGGCAGACGCATCGGGCTATCAGCCGGGCAGCGGTCAGGCCTATCTGAAAGTGGCTCTGCATGTGGAAACCGGGCAGGCGGAGGCAGGCAGACAGATAGCAGAAGACAGACTTGCCGTCAAAGAGGCGGAAACAGAGACATCGCCCCAAACAATTAAGCAGAGTGAGACACAGACAGAGGTTCAGACAGAATCACAGGAAGAGGCAGGGGCTATGCTATTCCCCCTCTGGGTGCCCGTCGCAGCGGGAAGTGCACTTGTGGCGGTCATTTTGGTAATTGTAATGGGAATGCGAGAAAGCAAGAGGCGGAAGAGAGAAAACTTTGCACAGGGAGAGGCGGACGCAAAAATATCCGATCTGGAAGTGGATACCGGGGACAGGGTTACGGAAAATCCGCAGAGAGAGTCACAGAAGGCTCACACAGTCTGTCCCCGGAGGAAGTGCAGGAGAAGGAAGAGAAGGCGACATTCTCTGACACTGGGGAGGACGCTGGACGGGAAGAAGAAAATGAACTCACAGAGGAGGAGCAGGAAGAGGAGACCGAAAGTGAGGCAGATGCCGCAGACGCAGCAGGAAAACGGGATGGCGGACAGGAGGAGAGTGAGGCAGCAGGTCAGGGGGAGCCAGGAATTTTGGTTTTTTGACAAAGGTAAGCATGGGGGAGGATACCACCTATGAGATCATGGTAAAAGGGGAGACAGAATTGGGGAGATCTCCTGAAAAAGGCGGACTATGCATATCCTGAGGACAGACATATGTCCGGAGTCCACTGCGCGTTGACCTGCTTTGACGGGAAGTTGTTTATTTATGATCTGGGATCCACCAATGGAACCCAGGTAAACGGAGTGCCAATCACGAAACCCTATATTTTGAATTGCGATGACATCATACACATCGGTTCATCGGAGTTTCGTGTACATTGGTAGAAAAAAGTTGAGAGGACGAGGGAGGAGAAGGTATGAAAATCAATCTTTGCATGGGCTGCATGCGTGAAAAAACAGAAAAAGGAGCATGTAAGTACTGTGGCTTTGACGAGAGTGTCTACGAAGCTTCGCTCCATCAGCTTCCCCGGAACCGTGCTGAATGGGAAATATCTGATCGGCAAGGTACTGGGGGGGGGGATTCGGCATCACCTATCTGGGGTGGGACCTAAACCTGGAAATGAAGCTGGCGGTCAAGGAGTATTTTCCCCAACGGCTTTGTGGGCAGAGATAAGGCGAGAAGTGTAACGCTGCTGTCCGGGCAGAGGACGGAATTCTTCCGGAAAGGGCTGGATAAGTTTGTGGACGAGGCCAAGCGCCTGGCAAAGTTTTGGGGCCTGCCGGGGATCGTCTCTGTGAAAGACTATTTTCAGGAGAACAGGACAGCCTACATTGTCATGGAGTTCGTGGAGGGAAAAACGCTCAAACAACTTTTAAAGGAAGCGGATACGGGGAGGATGGAGCCTGATACAGTATTTGCCATGATGGAGCCTATGATGAGATCCCTGCAGGAGGTACATGCGGCGGACTGATCCACCGGGATATCAGCCCGGATAATATCATGGTTACTCCTGAGGGGAATGTAAAGCTTCTGGACTTCGGGGCAGCCAGGGATTATATAGCAGGGGGGAGCGCTCCCTCTCCGTAGTGCTGAAACCAGGCTATGCGCCGGAGGAACAGTACCGCAGCCATGGAAAACAGGGGCCGTGGACAGATGTGTATGGACTTTGTGCAACGATCTATCGGGCAGTCACCGGGGAGGTGCCGATCGAATCCCTGGACCGGACAGCGGGGAGGAGCTGAAAAGCCTTATGAACTTGGCATACAGATAGGCAGCAGGCGGGAGGATATACTGATGAAAGGGCTGGCGCTGTATCAGAGAGACAGGGTGCAGACGACAGAGGAGTTGATGGAAGGGTTTTACAGGAATGGGGGAGATAGGGGAAGAAGAGAAGGAAGAGATAGAAAAGTTAGAACCAGAGCGGGGAGAAGGATCCTTTATTGGAAAACCTGTGGTGTGGAAGATATGCCCGGGGTAGAGAAGGCAGCTCAAAAAAAGAAAAGAGGGAACCGAAAATGGTGGATTGGGGCAGGTGTTGCGGTAGTAGTGCTCTGTCTGTTAATAGGTCTTGGAAATAAGGGGAATCACATTGAGGAACCATTGGTAACTAGGAATGAAGATGGTGAAACAGTAATTTCATTAAGTGATCGTGGAATTACTGATATTACACCATGGCTCCCCAATTAAGGAATGCGAAAATAGTGGATTTGAGCAATAATTATATTAGCGATGTAAGTGCGTTGGCAAGTTTGACAAATGTAACAAATCTAAATTTAAGCAACAATGCTATTAGCGATGTAAGTGCATTGGCAAGTTTAACAGGTTTAACAGATTTGAATTTGTGCTGGAACGAAATTGATACCATAAGTGCGCTAACCAGTCTATCAAATTTAGCTACTCTGGATTTGGGGCGCAATGAAATTGTTGATATAAGCGAACTTATAAAAGTATTGTCAAATATACCAAGTATAGATGCTTTAGGTTTGGGAGGTAATAAGATTAGCGATATAAGCTTTCTGTCAAACATACCTAATTTAACTAAATTGGATTTATCTTATAATGAAATTAATGATATAAGTGTATTGGCAAATTTACCACATTTGAGTAGTCTTATGTTGATTGGTAATAGTATTAATAATATTGAAATTCTTGCAAACTTAACAAATCTAACGGAACTGAGTATAGAAATAGATAGCTTCCTAGCAATTGGAGTGTGTTATCCAATCTAGAAAATTTAACAAAGCTGTCTTTGTATGCACATACAATAAATGATATAAGTGCACTATCCAAATTAGAAAATTTAACATATTTAAGTTTGCAGGGTGGGGGTACAAGCAAAATAATTGATATAAGTGCACTATCCAAATTAGAAAATTTAACAACGCTGAAATGCGAGCTGGTAGGAAAAATAGATGATATAAGCGTCCTATCTAATCTAGAAAATTTAACAGAACTATATTTAAGTCTGAATAAAATAAATGATATAAGTGCGCTCTCCAATCTGAAAAATTTAACAATATTAGATTTGGGTGCAAACGAAATAAATGATATAAGTGTGCTATCCAATTTAAAAAATTTAAAAAAGCTGAATTTGGATCTAAACGAAATAGATGATATAAGTGCGCTATCCAGCCTAGAAAATTTAAATGAGCTGTATTTGAGAAAAAGCGGAATAAATGATATAAATGCGCTATCCAACCTAGAAAATTTAACTGAGCTGTATTTGAGTGAAAATGGAATAAATGATATAAGCGTGCTATCAAACTTGGAAAACTTAATAGAGCTGGAATTGAGTGAAAACGAAATAAATGATGTAAGTGCGCTATCCAACCTAGAAAATTTAACAATATTAGATTTGAGTGAAAACGGAATAAATGATATAAGCGTGTTATCAAACTTGGAAAATTTAAAAGAGCTGAAATTGAGTGAAAACAAAATAAATGATATAAGCGCATTATCTAACCTGGAAAATTTAACATATTTGACTTTGGCTGATAATGAAATCACCGATAAATCACCCCTGGATACCTTATCAGCTACTTGCAGTATATACTGGTAGATATCCATGAAAGAAGGAGAACGGAGAAGATGAACATTAACTTATGTATGGGCTGCATGCGGGAGAAAAAGGGGAATGGTCCATGTCCACTGTGGATTTGACGAAAATAAATATGAGCCGGCCCCACACCACCTACCCCTCAGAACTATATTAAACGGAAAATACCTGGCAGGTAAGGTGCTGGGCGAGGGGAGGATTCGGTATTACCTACCTGGGATGGGATCTAAAACTGGAGGTAAAGCTTGCGATCAAGGAGTACTATCCCAATGGGTTTGTGGTCAGGAATGCGTCCAGAAGCGTAACGCTCTTGTCAGGACAGAATCGGAATTTTCCAACAGGGCCGGGATAAGTTTGTGGACGAGGCCAAACGTTTGGGGAAGTTCTGGGGACTGCCGGGGATTGTCTCTGTGAAAGATTATTTTCAGGAGAACAGGACAGCCTACATTGTCATGGAGTTTATTGAAAGAAAGACTCTGAAAGAGGTTTTGACGGAGTCCAGGGGCCGGATGGACGTGGAGACGGTTTTGGCTATGATGAAACCGGTTATGGAATCTCTTGAAGTGGTACATAGAGAAGGACTCATCCACCGGGATATCAATCCGGACAATATCATGGTTGACGATAAGGGTAAGGCAAAGCTCTTGGATTTTGGAGCCGCCAGAGACTTGTGGAAGGATGTGGAGCATCCCTATTCCGTGGCGGTCAAACCTTATGCGCCGGAGGAGCAGTACCGCAGCCACGGAAAGCAGGGGCCATGGACGGACATCTATGGACTGTGTGCCACCATTTACAGGGCGGTAACCGGGGAAGTGCCTGCGGAATCTTTGGACAGGGTTGCCGGGGAAAAGCTCAAGCGGCCGTCTGAATATGGCATAAATATGGGAAAGGCCAGAGAAGACACTTTGATGAAGGGCCTGGAGGTCTATCAAAAAACCGCCAACAGACAGTAACAGAACTCATGAAGGAGATGTATATGGATACACCGCCCAGTCCGGAACCGGCCTCACCTTGCGAACAAACTTTGTTGCATAAACTTCTGAAAAACAAAAGATATTGGCAGGAGTGACCGTAGTGATTGTCCTGCTCATTGTTGCGGAAGCTCATAACAACGGGAAATCAAAGAGTGAGTTACAGAGGTCACGAAAATTGATTTTTAATGAGAATTGCTTAGAGGAAAGTTGAAATGAAGATTTGAGCGGCGATGGAATCATGTACTACGCAGCGGAGAGCGCTACGAGGGATATTGGAAAAACGGGGAAAGGCACAGAATCTACTATGATGAAGACGGAGAAAAGCTTCAATGAGACTTGGCCATTGGGGACTTTGGTCACATATCTTATCAGCCACCTGTGAAATAACCTGGTAGATACCCATGAAAGAAGGAGAACGGAGAAGATGAACATTAACTTATGTATGGGCTGCATGCAGGAGAAGAAGGGGAACGGCCCGTGTCCGCACTGTGGATTTGACGAAAATAAATATGAGCCGGCCCCCCACCACCTACCCCTTTAGAACTATATTAAACGGAAAATACCTGGCAGGTAAGGTGCTGGGCGAGGGAGGATTCGGCATCACCTACCTGGGGTGGGATCTAAATCTGGAGGTCAAGCTTGCGATCAAGGAGTACTATCCCAACGGGTTTGTGGTCAGGGATGCGTCCAGAAGCGTAACACTCTTGTCAGGACAGAATCCGGAATTTTTCCAACGGGGCCGGGATAAGTTTGTGGACGAGGCCAAACGTTTGGGAAGTTCTGGGGACTGCCGGGGATTGTCTCTGTGAAAGATTATTTTCAGGAGAACAGGACAGCCTACATTGTTATGGAGTTTATTGAAGGAAAGACTCTGAAAGAGGTTTTGACGGAGTCCGGGGGCCGGATGGACGTGGAGACGGTTTTGGCTATGATGAAACCGGTTATGGAATCTCTTGAAGTGGTACATAGAGAAGGACTCATCCACCGGGATATCAGTCCGGACAATATCATGATTGACGATAGGGGTAAGGTAAAGCTTTTGGATTTTGGAGCCGCCAGAGACTTTTTGGCAGAGGGGGAGCGTTCCCTCTCCGTGGTGCTGAAGCCGGGGTATGCGCCGGAGGAGCAGTACCGCAGCCACGGAAAGCAGGGGCCATGGACGGATATCTATGGATTGTGTGCCACCATTTACAGGGCGGTAACCGGGGAAGTGCCTGCGGAATCTTTGGACAGGGTTGCCGGGGAAAAGCTCAAGCGGCCGTCTGAATATGGCATAAATATGGGAAAGGCCAGAGAAGACACTTTGATGAAGGGCCTGGAGGTCTATCAAAAGACCGCCAGCAGACAGTAACAGAACTCAAGAAGGAGATGTATGTGGCACCTCCCGGACCGGCCCCGGGACCCACGCCGATTCCCGGCCCCTGTTCCACCTTGTGAGCAAACGTTGTTGCAGAAACTTCTGAAAAATAAAAAGATAGTGGCAGGAGCGGCCGCAGTGTTTGTTCTGTTCATTGGGGTGGCAGCTTATAATGGCGGAAAATCCAAAAGTGAGAGCATTGAGCCGGAGAATGTTCTCGCGGATGGGGGCAGCTTGCTGCATGATGGTGCAGATTCAAAAGGAGGCCTGGAGACTTTTTGTAGAAACAGAATACAGGCAACAGACGGAGACAGAATATATACAGCAAACGGAGGGCGAAAAAAGCCGGAAGTAGAAAGCTGGACGGATGAGGAAGGGAATGAGTATACTGGCATTCGTCAAAATGGAACTATACAGGGTGAGGGATTTGCAAATATAAAGACGGGCGTACCTATGAAGGTGAATTCTCTAATGGGTTTCCACACGGAAAGGGAGTATATACGGGAAGTGATGGAACGAAAGTAGTTGGGATTTCTGTAAACGGTTTGGTTACAGAGGTGACAAAAATTGAGTTTTCAAATGGGAACCGCTTTGAGGGAAGTTGGAATGGAGATTTGGACGGCGATGGAACCATGTACTATGTAACAGGAGAGCGCTACGAGGGATATTGGAAAAACGGGGAAAAGGACGGGGACGGAATCTACTACGATAAAGATGGGGAAAGTTCCAAACAGACTTGGTCAGAGGGAACCTTGGTCACAGATGAAAAGGAGGAGATGAAGAAAAAAGAGGAAGAGACGGAAAAGGATTTGTTTTCCCAGGATTATATTCTGCCAAACAGTGATTCGGAATATTTGGACAAAAGTGATATAAAAGGGCTTTCCATCAAGGAAATCAATTATGCGAAAACGAAATCTTTGCCCGGCATGGGAGGAAATTCAAGTCCAGGAGCTTCAAACGTATTTCAACAGCAAGGACTGGTATCTCGGTACCATTGATCCGGATGAGTTTGACAACAATTGCGGCAGCCTGCTGAACAAATACGAGAAGAAGAATTCTGAATTGCTCAGGGAAAAGGAGTTTTCCATGGAGAGCGGCGGTTATAAGCTGGATCAATAAAATTGTTAAATATAAAGCGCATATGCTGAAACAGTATGATATGGAGGGAAAATAATGAGAAAAAAGAGAAGCTGGAAAAAGTATTTATTTTTATTTGCATTGCAACTGACATTTTGTTGGCGCTTTCTTTTGGAAAACAGGTTAATGCCGCAAACTATACGGTGAAGGTGGAAGCCAGATTCAATTGTATGACTCAAGCAGTTATTCGAATACTACCTCAAGGCTATGGTATGCAAAAGCAGAAGCCAGTAAGTATATAAGTTATACGGGAAATGGAAGGTATTGTTATGTTACTGGTTTGGAACCTGGAACAGTCACAATCCATTGCCAGATAATATATCAAATATATCATCCCGGCTATTATTATCTGGGGACATGGATGGAGGGATATTATACCCCTGAAGTAGCTGACCGATATTGGATCATAGAGGTTGTTAAAGCGCCAGATCCCGTAAAGCCTTCCGAACCTGTAAAGCCTGCAGATCCTGGCAGTGGCGGAGAAAACCCTGGCGGAAGCGGAACCGGGACAAATCCCGGAGGAAGCAGCAGCGTACAACACAGAGTGGCTTTAACGCAAATGGCGGCAAAGTATCAACCGCAGCCAAAACAATCACCCATAATAACGCCATCGGCACACTGCCAGCAGCAACGCGTTCATATTATGTCTTTGACGGCTGGTATACCTCACCGAAAGGAGGTTCAGAAGTCACAGCATCGACCCGGTGTGTCTCAAACGCAACATATTACGCCCATTGGAGGAAACTTCCTGTTCCAAGCATTAAAAAGTCACAGTATCAGGACACAGGGTATTGAATGTCATATCCAAAATAAAAAATCAGCGTTTTGCAGACGGTTATCAGGTTGCTTACTGTTCAAAACGGAATATGAGAAACGCGAAAACAGCAAAAGCAAAAACAAGCTGGGCCAACGATTTTGTACTTATGCGTATGAAGATCGGGAAAACTTATTATATAAGGATGCGTGCTTACAAGAAAGATCCGTACTCCGGAAAAAGGGTGTATGGAAAATGGAGCAATATAAAGAAGAAAAAAAGGTATCTGCTGTTTAGCAAATGCGGAGTGAGGACGGTTATGACAAGAAAAAAGCGGGATAAAAACGCAATCATATGGATGTTAGTGCTTGCCCTGTGTATGAGTGGTATGGTACATCTGGGGCCGGTACAGGCGAAAGAAAGTACGCAAGAAGAAAGGGATGCAAAGGGGCCTGCATTCTCGGAACCTGCGGGGAGGATGTGTTTTGGAATATTGAGGATGCGGGCAGCGGCCAGGTCCTGATCATCAGCGGCAAGGGAAAGATCAGTGATTCGGATGTGGTAAACGGGTCCATATGGAAGGACTTCTCCGGCACAGTGACAGAGATTGTGATTGAGTCCGGAATTACCGCCATTGGCAAATGTGCGTTTTACGCCATGGATCACCTGAAAAGTGTGCGTATTTCCGATACGGTTTTTGAAATCGGGGACTTTGCATTCAGCCAGTGCGAGGCACTGGAAGCCGTTACCCTTCCGGAAGGGGTCGAAATTCTGGGGTACAGTGCATTTTCAGACTGCAGTTCCCTGGCTACGGTGAGCCTGCCGGGCAGTTTAAGGAAAATGAAAGGGAATGAATTTAGAAATTGCACATCACTGAAGAATATGGAGAGTCCGGAAGGCATGGAAGACATAGGGCAGACCTTTTACGGGTGCACCGGACTTGAGAACATTTTCCTGCCCTCTACTCTTAAAAAGATAGGCAGCGGAACATTCTATGAATGTCTAAATCTAAAAGCAAGTTTCCGTACATGAAGACAATGAGAGCCTGTTCTCAGATAAAAAGGGACTGTATCAGACAGACCTGGCTGGAAGCACACTGATCTGCGCATTCCCGTCAGGAACAGGGGAATTCCGGCTTGGGCCTGAAGTGAGGGCATTGGAAAGAGAGGCTTTTTATTCCTCCGGCTTAAGCAAAGTGGTTATACCGGGGAGTGTGACCACGATCCCTTCTAATTGTTTTTCCGGAAAAGCCTCTTCGGAGACAGGGCTTGAGGTGGTGCTGGAATCCGGGGTATTGGAAATCGAGTATGACGCATTTACGCATACGAATCTGACAAGCGTAACCATACCGAGAAGCGTGTTTCAGATATCGGACACTGCATTTTCAAGCAGGAAAAAACCGAAGATCAAATGCTTTGAGGGAAGTGCTGCGCACCGGTACGCTGAGGAAAAGGAATCCCATTCAGCCTTCTGGAGGAAGAGGGAGGCATCACGGTTTCCCTGGATGCCCGGGAGGGCAGTGTATCCCAGGCCGATATCACAGTCTGGCCGGGAGGTCCTTATGGAGAACTGCCGGAACCTGAAAAGGAGGGCTGGACGTTTGCGGGCTGGTATGAGGAAGACGGAACGCTCATTACACAGGGAAGTATGGTAAAGCAGGAAGACTGTCAGCTCTTTGCAAAGTGGACGCAGGGAGAAGTATTCCAGGGAACCTGCGGTCCGGGCGTAGAATGGCTGCTGGATTCCGGGAGGGCGTCCTGCGCCTTTCCGGAACCGGAAGAGTTACATCTACCCCTGCGTTAGGGGGATGCAGGCAGCCTGGCGAAAAGCCTGATCGCAGAGGAGGGAATCACAAGCCTGGACAACGGCTGGGGGCTTGACGCAAATCAGGATACATACCCCAAAGTGGGTTTTTCAGGTACCAGAATACGGAATGTCAGCCTTCCGGACACTTTGCGGGAAATCGGAGATGCATTTTCCGACTGCAGATATCTGGAAGAGATAGAGATTCCCTCCGGAGTGACCAGAGTAGGGCTGCTGAAGGGGGATGAGTCGCTGAGGAGAGTGGTTCTTTCTGATACAGTAGACAATTTCCCCAAAACCCTGTTTTACGGATGCACTTCCCTCAACAAGGTGGAGGTTTCTTCCGGAAATCCCAAATACTCGGCGGATGATTTTGCCATATACAGTGAGCGTGGAACGTGCATAGACTTATTCTACGCATCCGGAGAGACCAGCTTTGTTGTTCCGGAGCAGGTAAAGAAAATCGGGCTCAACTGCTTCAATGATGACAGTATCCTGCTGGAGGAGCTGACGATTCCGGGAGCTGCAGAAGTCTTTGAGGACCGCGCGGTCCGGGATCAGATCCTAATCAACTGTTATAAGGACAGCCCGGCCCATGAATACGCTAAAAGTTCTCATCTTTTCCGGCTTCTGGATACGCAGGAGGGAACACTTTACTTTGAGGCCGGTGAGAGCGCGATGCCGGAGGCAGAGCGGGTACTCACAGTGGGGAGCAGCATAGGCAGACTGCCTGAGCCAACTAAGAACGCAGAGAGCTTTGCAGGCTGGTATACGCAGCCTGACGGCGGAGTCAGGATTACGGAAAGAACAATCGTCCTGGAGACGACCACAGTATATGGCAGGTGGAATACTCAGGGAAATCGGATTGTCCTGGATGCAGCCGGCGGACTTTTGCCCGGCGGGTTGGAGAAGGATTATCTGTTTGTACAGGAGGAAAGCGGCCTGGGGCTTTTGCCCGTACCGTCCAGAACCGGCTATACCTTTAAGGGCTGGTTTACTCAGGAGACAGACGGAGAGCAGGTGAAGGAAGGAGAGGCAGCAAAGACAGACGTCCTGTATGCGCACTGGATTCACAGAAACAGCTATGTGACGTGGCTGAGTGCAAACGGCGGGTGGACTAGTGAGGAAGGCATATCCTGGTTTGAGGGGGGAGCCATTTGGCACTTTGCCGACTCCGGTCAGGGACTATTATATCTTTGACGGCTGGTGGACCCAGAGGGGGGGAAATGAGATCACGGCGGAGACCATTGCCCCGGCTATTGAAGACGCGCCAGAACGGTTGTATGCCCATTGGACCGAAGCAAAAGAAATCTATGAAGTCATTTTGACGCCAATGGGGGAAAGGCTGAGACCGGGAGCAAGATGGTTGTATACGGAAAGCCCTATGGCACACTGCCCTCAGCCGTGAGGGAGGGCTACCGATTTGCCGGGTGGTATACTTCAAGGACAGGGGGGACCAGAGTGCTTTCAAGCCACTTGGTTGGGGCGGCTTCCGGGCAGACGCTGTACGCCCGCTGGGAAGGGCTGTCGTATCAGGTGAAATTTGATCCCAATGGAGGCAGAGCCGGGATCACATCTAAACAGGTCAGGAACGGAGATACTTATGGGTCGCTTCCCCGAGCCGGTGAGAGAGGATATGATTTTGCAGGCTGGTATGACGCAAAATCAGGGGGCAACAGAATCACTTCCGCTTCCAGGGTGGATCTGCTGGCGGATCAGACCCTCTACGCCTCCTGGATACAGAAGCAGCAGGATGTATATGAGCTGGATACCCTGACTTATTTTTTCAAACAGTCAGAGGGCATTTCAATATCCTGATTATTACAGAATACCCCTAGCCAGATATCAGCAGATGTTCGGCACCTCTTCCCTGGCTTCCCGATATTACGAAAGAAATGGGAAATGGGAGGAAGCTGCTTTGGGATGAGTACCACTTCATCCATGCTGGCAACTTCGAACAACGGCCTTTCACCGGATCTGTTTCGAAACGCCCGTAAGGTGTCGCAGCTAAAGGTAAAGGACAGAAGCCCTGCATTAAATATGGATGTCACGTCAATGATTGAACTCATGCAGATTTCTCAGTATACCGGTGCGATCTCCAGGGAAGATAGCGCTTCTCTAAATAATCTGGACAGTCTATGCAGGGAGGTCAGCAAGGTGGGAATCACACAGAAGCCGGTTAGCATAGGTGTATATTTCCAAGATAAGGGCCATGCGGTTCTCGGCTATAATTTTGAGGAGATAGACAGCGTTACAGGACGCATCTATGTGTATGACTGCAACCGTCCCGGAAAAACCAGATATATAACCGTCCGCAAAAATCAGGCGGGATCGTACACAGACCCTGGATATTTAATCAATGACCTATATCCAGTCGACAGAATCTCTTATGTAACCTATGACACTTACTACCGTGTGTGGACTAACCGGGGCGTACTGGAAAACATAAATATGCTCTACCTGAACACGAAAAATGCAGAGATTTATGATGAAGAAGGGGAGAAGGTGGCAAGCCTTGAGGATGGGGAACTGATCACAGAAAGCCAGGATATTTTACTGGTTGAGCCGGTGGGAATGACGTTTGAGGAGGATTCCTTAGACCAGGAGGATTGCCTCATATATCTTCCCAAGGCCAGATACACCGTTAAGAACACAGATGAATCGGTAAGTGAATTTCAGGCGGACGTGGCCAATGTGAATCTGGGGGCTGAGGTCCGCACGACATCGGATGAAATTACTTTTGAACTGGACGACGATGCAGAGCTGGCAGATATCAGTGTGGAGGCGGACCAGGGGAGAGATACATCATTAATCTGACTTCCTCCTCAGATCAGGATAACCGCTCTCTGGAAATGGACGGCGTGAGCCAGGGCGAGGAGGTAAGCCTGTGTCTGAATCAGGGAGATATCGCGTTGAGCGGAGAGCGATCCACACTTCAGGTAGACGGTGAACAGCATTACTATGCGGAGATTACGGCTAAGGCGGGAAATGGGGGAGTATCTCGCAGGAGGGAACCGCAGCTTATCTGAATGGCAGCTTTCAGGAGTATATTGTGACCCCTGATAAAGGATATCAGATTAAAGACGTGCTGGTAGATGGGGAGCATTGGAGCAGTGGGAAGGTATTCCTTTACAGATATCCGCTATCCCCACACAATTTATGCGGAATTTGAGAAGGCCCCGGCACAGCCGGACAAACCAGTGAAGCCAGGTAAGCCGTCCGAACCTTCCAGGCCGGCCCCGTCTCCCTGTCCCCAGCCTCGCGGTACCGGCGCTGAAAGCAGTCAGTGCGGGATATAATGAAGTTTCATTAAAATGGAACCGGGTCAGCGGTGCAGACGGTTATCAGTTGGAGTACAGCAGGTCTAAAACAAAGGATTATGCTCTGCTTAACACACTTACAGGGGATAAAACGTCCTGTAAGGCAGAGAAGCTTACACCGGGGAAAAAATTTTATTTCCGCTTACGTGCCTATAAGAAATCAGGAGGAAAAGTTTATTACAGTGGTTATTCCAAGACAGCAGGCGTCACACCTGTACCCAAGGTACCGACTGGCATTAAACTGAAAAGAAAGGGCTTTCAAAAGTCAGGATAAAGTGGAAACCAGTCAAAGGGGCAAGCGGATATGAGATACTTTACAGCACCAGCAAAAAATTCCGGGGACGAAAAAAAGAGTCAGTGTCAAAGGGGCCAAAGCATCGGTCAAAACCTTCTCCATAAAAAAGGGAAAAAGGGTTACTGTAAAATCCGGGCATACCGGAGTGTATCCGGAAAGAAGATGTACGGAAGCTACTCGAAAGTAAAACAGTTCCGATAGGAGTAATGAATGGAATGAGAGAACCAACTGACAAAAATAAAGTGTTTATTGTTATAGGGATATTATGCATAGCGGCTGCCCTTGTGGCCTGCGCCGGAGTCTTTTTCACAATCAAAGACACAAATGATAAACTGGTACAAAATATCGCATCCCTGGAAAGTGAGTTAAATCGTCTGGAGAAGGAGATAAAGGACCAGGAAGACCAGACGCGGTCACAGGAATCCGCTGTAAAAGAGCAAGGAATCCGGAAACAGAGGAGATAGAAGAATCCGAAAACCAGGCATAATTGAGAACACTCTGGATCAAAGACGGAAAAAGGAAGGCAGATCCACAGAACCGGAGGAGACAGGAGAAACAGAATGGAATACAAAGCGTCAGAATGCAGGAACAGAAACACATGTGGTGGCCATTGACCCGGGGGCACCAGGGCAGGGAAGTAGATATGAGTGAAGAGGAAGCAAATGCTCCGGGCTCTTCTGTCATGAAGACAAAGTCAGCGACAGGCACCAGGGAATATTTTCCGGGGTGCCGGAATATCAGTTGAATCTGGATATCTCTCTGGCCCTTCAGGCAGAATTGGAGAACCGAGGATATCGGGTCATTATGACCAGAACAGACAATGAAACGGCTATCAGCAATGCAAAACGGGCCATTAAAGCATATGAAGAAGGAGGGAGATCTACGTCCGGATTCATGCCAACGGGGCTGATGATTCCAGTGTCGGCGGAGCACTGACGATGACATCCACACCGGATAATCCTAACGTGGGACATCTCTATGGGGAATCCTGCCGTCTCGCCACGTGTATTCTGGATGCATACTGTGAGGCAACGGGGTTTGGCAATGAAGGGAATCAGGAACACGATGATATGACCGGCATTAATTGGAGCAAGATACCTGTGATGATTCTGGAAATGGGCTATATGACAAACGAGGATGACGATCTGGCAATGACGGACCCCGTCTTTTCAGCCCCGGATGGTTGAGGGAATTGCGAATGGAATTGACCGGTATTTTGAAGGGCAGTCAAGATGAGTGAGAGATTAGAGAGTGTTCGGGAAAGCAGAAAAACCAGGATTCTGAGCTCAGAAGCGATCCTTCTTCTGCTGCTTGGCTGTGTGCTGATGGCAGGGTTCATCCTGATACTCTTTTGGACAGAGCGTGCGGAGACGAAGCTCCAGAATTTGCAGCAGCGCCAGGAAACCCTGCAGTCCAGGTGGGAGACTTTGCAGAAAACGGGAAAACTCCAACCCCCAAAGACAGAGGGCTTACCGGATGAGAGTGAAAGAGACAAGGATAGACAATCAGAACAAATTCAGACAGAAGATGTGTTTGAGACACAGATAAACAGCTTTGAAAAAACGCCTGATACCTATGCAGAGGAGGATACCCCATCTCAAATCCCGGAAGATCAGATACAGGTGTCTCTGTCAGAATTACAAGATAGGATAAGCAGCCGCTATCTGGAACTGCCCACAGCCAACGGAGAGGAGTGGTCTGTCTATATTCAGGAGCTGAGCTCCGGCGCTGTATGCAGTATCAGCGCTGACCGAAAAATGCAGTCGGCCAGTGTGATTAAACTATTTATTATGTCCGCTATCTATGAACTGGTTTGCGAACCGGAGGCTGACTATGCCATCCAAATAGAAGAACAGTACGAGGGGGAGCTAAAAGAGCTGCTTTACCAAATGATTACGGTCAGCGACAATGATGCGGCAAATATACTCGTAGAGAGGCTGGGGCAGGGTTCCTTTGAAGCAGGGGCGGAAAAAAATCAATGAATACTGCCTAAGAAATGGATATAGCCAGACCCATCTGGGAAGAAAATTTATGGAGGAGGCACCGGAAGATGAGAACTATACCTCAGCTTTAGATTGTGGGAATCTGCTGGCCTCCATGTACCAGGGGACTTGTGTCAGTCCATCCGCCTCTGAAAAAATGCTGAATATGCTGAGAGATCAGACAAAGACAGAAAAGATACCGGCTGGTCTGCCAAAGCAGGCAGGGTGGGCAAATAAAACAGGAGAGATGCCGGAAGGTTATGGGCTGGGGTGTATAGAAAATGATGTGGCTATTGTGTTTGGTGAGAAAAACGACTATATTCTCTGTGTGCTGGCCGACCATCTGAAGGGAAATAACAGCGATGCCAGGGAGAGGATTCGGGAGATATCGGCAGAAGTGTACGAATATATTCATTAACTAATTTTTTCTGTTGTATTTAGTTTTCTGCGTTTTTTAATAGTAATAAGATGGATAGTATGACAAAATGTACGTAACTGTTCAGTATTTTCTGATTTACGTGCAAAATTCACACATTTTTAGGTCTGTGCAGTTAATGTACAGACCTATTGTGTCGTTACAGATAAACACAATAATATGCAACAGAACAGGAGGGTTCCTATGGGACATAACACCTATCTGAGAAAATTATTCTGCATCAAATCCCCATATCAGGGCGGAGACAGAAATGAGGGGTATTTTTGGAAGGCCATGAGAGAGACCTGCAGCGATTTTGTGGAACACTCCGGAGAGTACCGGGAAATCTGCCGTCTTTACGGCTTCTCCCCGAACAGATCCATTCCGTCAAAGATCTGGAGAGGATACCGGCCATTCCAACCGCTTATCTGAAACGAAATGGCGATACTGTCTCTGTCCCCTATCCCAGGGTGATTGAGGTGACCTCATCCGGTACAAGTGGAAAAGTCAGCAGGGTCCGGTATTCCTTTACAGAAATCTTCCTCTGCGGGATCATGTCCATCAACATGGGACTGCGGCACAAGCTGGTTTCAGCCAGGCCCACCCATTACATCATGCTGGGGTATCAGCCGGTGCGGGCCAACAAGATGGTAATATCAAAAACGGCGTATTTGTCCTCGCTGTTTGCCTTCCCCATATCCCACACCTATGCCCTGCGTTACCGCAAGGGGAGCTATCACCTGGACCTGGACGCCCTGATTCAGAGAATGGAGAAGCTTCAAAACCAGAGATGTCCTGTCCGGATCATTGGATTTCCGTCCTACCTGTATTTCATGCTTGATATCATGCAGAAGAGAGGATTTCCTGCAGGCTTCCCAGAGGCTCCAAGATCCTGCTGGGAGGAGGATGGAAACAGTTTCAGGCCCGGGAGATTTCCAAGGAGCGTCTCTGTCTTATGGCGGAAAGGACTCTTGGAATACAAAAAGATCAGGTACATGAATTTTTCGGGGCAGCGGAGCATCCGGTCCTTTACTGTACCTGTCCAAATCACCATTTCCACATCCCGGATTACGCAAAGGTGCTGATTCGCGATGTGAGGACTTTACAACCCCTGGAAAGGGGGAAGACAGGGTTGATCAACCTGATCACTCCACTTCATTTCAATATCCCTATCATGAGTATTCTCACCGATGATTTGGGGTGTATCCATCCGGCAGAAGAGTGCGGATGCGGGTTAAAGAGCGATTATCTGGAAATACTGGGGCGGGTGGGGGTACAGGATGTAAAAACCTGCTCAAGCGGCGCCCAGGAGTACATGCAGAATGGAGGCCACTATGATACCGGACAAGAATAAAATTGCGAAAACGCTGTCTGAAAATCCCATTACCCCTGAGATGGTGTTCGCTGCCTGTGAACAGATCGCTGCGGAATTTCTGACAGGAGGGCTGGCTGGGGAGCTGGCCCCTCTTTTAAAAATATGGACCAGGAAACCATCTGGGGTTACCTGGGAAAATTCGGAACCTGGGAACTGAAAAAGCGGCTGGAGCGGGAGCTTGCTCCCTGTACGGGGAAAAGGATGTGCTGGTCTGCCCAAAGGGGTGCTGTTTCATATTTCTGCGGGAAACATGGATGCACTTCCGGCCTACAGCGTCCTGGAAGGGCTTTTGACCGGGAATATCAATCTTCTAAAGCTTCCCTCAGAAGATCATGGCTTATCCAGGTTCCTTCTGGAAAAGCTGATGGAATATCAGCCTGTTTTAAGGGACTATATTTACATTTTCGACCTGCCCTCCCAGGACTTAGAAGGAATGAGAAAACTGATGGATCTGGCAAATGCCATCATACTCTGGGGGTCTGACGAGGCGGTAAGCCAGGTACGCAGATATGCACCCGTAAATACTGAGATCATTGAGTGGGGGCACAAACTCAGCTTTGCTTATATTCAAAAGCTGAATATTCCGGACGAACCCCTGCAGGCCCTTGCACGCCATATACTGTCCACCAATCAGCTTCTGTGCAATTCCTGTCAGGGAATTTATTTAGACACAGAGGATGAGACAGAGGTATCCGCCTTTGCCAGGAGATTTGCCGGGATTTTGGAGGAGATGGAGGCAGAGTATCCATTGCCGGATTATCTGCAGGGCAAGCTGACCTTAGAAGCGTTGACGAGAAAACTGGAAAACAGAGACGGACGGGAAGAGGTCTGCCAGAACACAAGGAGCAGCGTGTGCTGCAAAAAGGACGGGAAGCTGGAGCTGTCCGGACTCTTTGGAAATGTGTGGATAAAACCACTGCCAAAGGAAAAGATTGTTGAGAATCTGTGGGAGAACCGGCTTCACCTGCAGACCGCGGGTGTCTATCCCTTTGGCAGGGAACTGGCCCACATTTTTTGCCAGGGCAGGGCTGACCAATATCTGTGAGATTTCCCGGATGTCGGAACATGCACTGAGAAAGACACACGATGGATGTTATGCACTTGCCCGGTATGTGCGGCTGGTGGAGATGACTGGAATAGAAGAATTGCCTTGACAAAAGGGGGGAGAAGAAATGAGTGAAACAAAGAAATTCGGGAAACTGGGAATGTTTTTCATTACTACCTTTGCGCTAACTTATGGAATGGGTATTCTCCTGTACGCTGTCTACAGAGTAGGTGGGGAGGTCAGCGTTTTTGCCACTGGGCAGACGTTCTACCCAGCAGCGGGAGCGATCGCAGCGATACTGGCAGCTCCCATTGAACCTTTTTATTATAGCCCCGACACCTGGGGACTCAGTATCCTGGCACAGTTGATTACCTGCGTTTCACTTGGGATCTTCTTTGCATATGCTTATATGAAGACTGAAAATATATGGGTGCCGGTATTTCTGCATTTTATGAATAATAATCTGATTCCTGTAATCACAGGCATCTACTCAGCGGATGTTGTACAGAATAACATAATCCATATCCAGGATGTTCTGATCTCCCTGGTGATCAATGGGGGGGATGTTTGGAAGCTTTTTGCTGTCCAGGCAGTTTCACAGCTCACAGCGCCAGTGATATAGTATCGATCAAATTCAGTTCTTCCGACGTAAAACGGTGTTCTCTATGGCGCCGATATTGTCAAGAATCTGCGATGGTTTGAAGCGCCGATCAGCACGCTTGTCACAATTCCATCCCTGAGAACCCAACTGAGGGCCATCTCAGCCAAGGTCTGCCCCCGCCGGGCAGCAAGTTCATTCAGCTTTGCAATCTGGGATAAGCGCTCCCCGGTCAGGGCAGCCTCCTTTAAAAACCGCCCGTCTGTTTTTACACGGCTGTCCTGTGGAATCCCGTGTAAGTAGCGGTCCGTGAGCATCCCCTGGGCCAGTGGACTGAAGGCGATAATACCCTTTCTGAGCGCCGCGGATGCATCCTTTAAACCATTTTGCTCTATGGTCCGGTCAAAAATGGAGTAACGGTTTTGATTGATAATGAATGGGCAGTGCAGATCCTGCAGGATGGATGCAGCCTTATTTAAGGTTTCCCCGTCATAGTTGGAGAGGCCCGCGTAGAGCGCCTTTCCGCTGGCGACAGCCTGGGGATAAGGCCCCCATGGTCTCCCAAAGAGGCGTCTCCGGGTCCATGCGGTGGTGGTAGAAAATATCCACATATTCAAGCCCCATCCGCTGCAGGCTCTGATCCAGGCTTGCCAGCAGATACTTCCGGCTTCCCCAGTTTCCGTAGGGACCCTCCCACATATCATATCCCGCCTTTGTGCTGATCACCAGTTCGTCCCGGTAGACGTGCAGATGTTCTCTGAGGATAAGCCCCAGATTCTTTTCGGCGCTGCCCGAGGCGGGACCGTAGTTATTTGCCAGGTCAAAATGGGTGATTCCGTTGTCAAAGGCTGTGAAACAGAGCTGCTTCATATTTTCATAAGAGGCGGTGTCTCCAAAATTGTGCCAGAAACCCAACGAAACCGCAGGGAGACGAAGGCCGCTGTCGCCGCAGCGGAAGTATTTCATGGATTGGTAGCGGGTTGGTGATGCAGTATACATAGCTGGTCCTCCTGAATGCTTATTCTTTACAAAGTCTGTCAGCTATAGTATACTTTAGGATATAAGATTATGAAAGGTCTAATTGTAAATTTTTGTTTAAAAGTAGGAGATTGCAATGAATACAACAGATCAGAAAATAAATATATAGCGCTTTCCGTGGCTGTGGCGCTTGTGGCAGTGCCCGTTTACATCCTTTGCATGAGGCCGGCCATGCTTTGGTGAGCATTCTGTGCGGGGCTCGGGTGACTGCGTTCAGCATTGTGGGGGCGTATACCTCCTCGGAAGGGGGTAACTATACGATATTCACCCACTCGTTGCTGCATATAGCGGGTGCGTTGCTGCCATTTATGGTTTCTATCTGTTTTCTGCTCTTTTTACAGGAACGACAGCGGAAAGAAACTTTATCATATCATTGTATTCTATATTACCATTGTCTCAGCGGGAAGCCTGTCCTCGTGGGGATTCGTACCTATTCTTTATCTTTTGGAAATGTGCCGCCTTCAGATGATGTCAGTCAATTTCTGGAAGTTTCAAAGATACATCCGCTTATTGTGTCTGTCTGTGCAGCGGCGGTGGTCATCTTGTACCTAATGTGGATGTGGAAGAAAAAGTCATCCAGAACTGGTTAAAGATTTTACAGGGAAAATAGAATCAGCTCAATAGAGTCCGAAGCATTTAAAAAGTGCTGCGGGCTTTTTTTTATGTAATTTTTACAGATAAACAAGCAGAAAATTCACGGTTTAATCACGGATGAAATGATAATATAGGACAATAGGTTACATCTGTTCGGATATGAGGGGAAAAGATTGGCATCTATATGCCTCCTAAGTTTTACATACTGTGAAGGACAAGCCGATCAGCACAAAGAAAGGGGGAGTGATAACATGAAAGAGCGGATGAAACGGCTGGTTGCATTTATGTTAGCAGCCCTGTTGCTGGTTGCATCCTCGGGCGAAGTCATGCCGCAAGTTTATGCTGCCTCAGGGATAAACCGGTCCGAAAGCAAGACCATGAGGGGCGAAGCATCACAGGGCGTGGAGGAGACGCAGTCTGCAGGAAAAGCCAGAAGCCAAGAGGAAACGCAGGATGCCGCGGCATCACAGAGTACGGAAGAAGCCCAAAGTGGTAAGGAAACCCAAAACGAATCGCAGACAGGGGAAGGGACTCAAAATACGGAAAAAGGCTCCCATGATACAGAACAGGAGACTCCACCCAAAAAGATGCATCCGAAAAGACAAAAAGACGGAGAAGGAAGAGGGACCGGTGCAGCTGCAAAGAATGAGGGTAATGGGGAAACCAGCGCAGGGGTGAAAAATGGAGAGAAGGCGGTTGCTATCGGGGGAACCGATTATACAGAATCGGCTTTTAAGGAAGAGATAAAAAGTTTTTTGACGACCCGGTTCTGGGGAGTGTGGTTGCGGACACGATATGGACATCCGTTTTGGAGCCGGACGCTTTGAAAACAGGGTATAACACACTGGCCGAGAACGGAGCCTATATTCTTCTGGACAACAGTCGAAGGACACCCAAAAGGCTGGAGGAATGCCAGAGCATAGAAGATGTGCTTGTGAATTACTGCGGTGGAATAAACGCTTCCCAGAAGGGGATCAAGTCCACTTCCGGAGTGGAACGTATGACTTTTGCAGGGTTTATTAACCTGTCCCGGAACTCCATTGAGAGTATTGAGATTTTGGGGAAGAATGCAACCGGAGAGAACGGAATTCAGGATCGACGCTCGGTATAAATCTGCAATATAATCCCTTACATACATTTCCACTTTGGCTGCAAAATACAGTAAATACCCATTATCAGCTGTATAGTGTGCCGACAACGTATTGGGAGGTTCCCCTCCTGTATCTGTATGGGAACACCCATAATCCGCAGCTGCATTTTGAGCTGTATCAGCCCCAGGCTGGCAACCCCGTCAAATACAGCGGCGTTTCTGTCACCGGCAGAGGTGCTGGGGGAATGAGCAAAAGATTCTGGAAATTATGGGGATTAGTGCAGAGAAGATAAAGTCGATTCTGGAAGAGGAGGCTCCTCTGGCTTTGACACTCCCCTGCAGTGGGAACAAGGATGGGACGGTCCAAATCGGTTATAACTATTCTGTGCATTTCAAAACAGGATCAGGTCCCTCCCTGGCTACAAATCATTACAGTTTTCTCAACTACTACACTCTGAATATAAACTACATAAGCCGCATCAAAAAGTGAAGCAAGGGTCAGTACCACAGGAGGATTCCAGTTTTCAAAATATCACAAAGATGGGGGGGACAAGGTAAGAGTGCAGGGCGCTGTGTATAAACTATACTCAGACCCCGAGGCCACAAAACCTGTGAAGGGCGGGGATGGCAAAGAGCTGGAGTATACAACAAATGAGAGTGGAAGCTTTCAGGCTTCCGGACTCGCGTCGGAACCTATTATCTGAAGGAAATTAAGGCTCCGGAGGGATTCGGGCTGAACCCCAAGATCTATAAGATAACGGTTGCTCCTGCTGAAATCCATGCGGCTATAGACGGAGGATATGATTCCATCACCCCCACAGCGGACAATGCTAAATTGGTGCCGGATTGGGGTAATATGGAGTTTGGCACAATAGATGCTGGTGATGACCGCAATAGCGGAGCATTTCAGGTGGCACAGGGAAACCGTTGGAAAAACAGAGGATGTCATGTATACCAGCAACAGCAAGCTGGACGGCTATGGGCAGGATGACCGCAGTATACGGCATCTGCAAAATGAACTGACCGTTGCAGCATCCGCTAAATACCAGGAGAAATCAAATATAAAAATCATTATGACGGATCCGGAGGGAAAGGAATCCACCGTCAAGGAGGGAATGACCAGCCTGAAGGAGGCGAAAGCTTTATGAATGATTTGATTGTAAAAAAAGGAAAGCTGGAGGGCAATTACACAATCAAAACGGATACGTCCTATACAGCCGTGGACACCACCATAAATGAGAATGCTTACACTGGAAGCGACGAAGCGCTTCCGGTATATGTAAAGCTTTGCGGGGAGCAAGGAAGTACAGGGTGCGAAGAGTGAGGATGAAATATTAAAAAGCTGGGGAATATTCTTTCCAGATTACAAAGGAAAGCGGTCCTGCCGGGGAAGGCGGCCAGCAGCTGCCGGAGACGGCAAAGAACAATGCACAGGGAGAATTTTCATTTTCTGCGCTGAAATTCACTCAGCCAGGAGAGTACATATATAAGATCAGGGAAGTGATTCCGAAAGAGTCAGAGCCTGAGTATAATCCTGATATCAGCTACGATAAATCAGAAAAAACCATCACCGTGAATGTGACTGCAGACACGAAGGGGCTCAAGGCAGTTGTGTCTGCCGACGGCAAAGAACTTCTCACAGTCACCAGTGCAGATACGGCAAATTCGGACGGCACTCTAAAAGCGGATGCGGATATCACCGCCGAGACAGGAGCGTTTGTAAATAAGTACCTGCCGGAACTGACGGTATCCAAGGTAGTCACAGGAGCCTTTGGAGATAGAACGAAAGATTTTGAGATCAGTGTGGAGATCGATGGATATACCGGGGAAGCTCTGTTTAGTTCAAGGGAAATCCAGGATGCCAAAGTTTCCTTCCAAAATGGGAAGATAACCGCCATAGAAACGGCGGATGAAAGTCTTTGCGGGATGGAGCGATCCTGCTGAAGCATGGGGAGTCCTTTACTCTGAGGCGTTTGCCTCTGGGATACCAATATACAGTCTCTGAGGGCAAGGATTCGGCAGAAGGCTATACGGTAAGTTACTCCTGCTCAGATAGCGATGCAGAAATCATACAGGGAGAAAAGCTGAGCGCCAGTTTAAAACCGGGAGCGCAGAGCGCGGAAGTGGAAAAACAAGAAAGAACTGATTCCACAGACCGGAATATGGGGCGGGGGAGCAGGAGGTTTTATAGTGATGGCAATCGCACTTCTGGGTATCGCCTCCATTATCTTTGCCAGGTTTTTGAAAAGGAGGGGTATCCGTAAAAAATATGACAGGGATAAATCCCAAGAAGAGATAAAGCCGGCGGGCCGTCAGACCTCAATCCTGACGGAATTGATATGGATTTCAGCCAAAATAGGACTTATTGCGCTGATAGCGGTGCTGCTGTTTACATTTGTGTTTGGTCTGATGGCAGCGCCGGATTTGTCCATGAGTCCTGCCGTGAAGGCCGGGGATTTGGTTTTGTACTATCGTTTGGAGAGCAGCCTGAAGGTTTCGGATGTGGTAATCGTGAATGTAGAAGGTGAGAAACAGATCCGAAGAGTGGCGGCAATTGCCGGTGATGAGGTGGACATTACGGAGAACGGCTTGAAAGTAAATGGCTACATTCAGCAGGAGTCGGAAATCAGTGGACAGACCATCCGGTTTGAAAAAAGGAGTGGATTTTCCTCTGACAGTAAAAAGAAGATGAAATATTTGTGCTGTGTGACCAGAGGGAAGATGCAGGGGACAGCCGAATCTATGGTCCGGTCAGCATAGAGGATGTATCCGGAATCATAATTGCGGTGCTGCGTCAGAAAAATATTTAACAAGAAACAAGAGAACAGGGGGCAGAAGAACCTGCCAGAGAAAGGAGAGTAATAATTAATGAAAAGGAACAGTATAAAAAGAAGATGGAAAAGAGTAATTACAGCTGCTACTGCAGCAGCGTTAATGGTATCGAGTCTGGGAACACTGACGGCAGCGGCAGCAGAGCCGGATAATCAGCTTAAAGATGCACAGGTAAAAGTCACCAAATCTTTTGAGACAAACTATGCGGGAGAAGGGGCTGTGAATACCTTTCCGGAACTGACCTTTGCATTTCAGTTTACGGCAGATCAGGTAGAGTCAAGCAGCAAGGATGACATGCCTGCGATTGGGGAGAAATCTGTCACGGTTCCGGCCTCAGCGAGCCAGGAAAGCAAAAAGGTGGAAACACAGGGACAGCCGGATAAATGGGTACTCACCCTGGAAACCGGAAATGTGCTGGAGGGAGTCCAGTTCCCCCATGCAGGTTTGTATGTATACGATGTGGTAGAGAAGAACCAGACCTATACTTTGGGAGACTTTGAAAACCTCAAATGTTCCGATGAAAAGTATAAAATGTATGTCTATGTGGCGAACATAGAGGCGGGTATGAATGTAGAGACCACAGAAGGAAACCGGGAGAAGGGAATCTATATATCAAGCATTGAGCTGTTTAAGTATAATGCAGACGGTATTATTGACAAAGATCAGATCGGAGATTATAAAGCGCATGACCTGAAGTTTACAAATACATTTTTACAGAACAGCCTCCCTGAAGGTGACGAATACTACAGTGGGCAAATATGCCAACAAGGATAAGGAATTTTCCTACAGCCTTACACTTGGTCAAAACCCAGCTTTTTGGCGGAAAAGACTCTTACTCGGTTAAGGTTGTGAGGGCACAGAGACAGAGACACTGACTATTAAACCTGGGGAAACCATCACAGGCATAAAGCTGGCGGATGGCGACTATTTTGAGATGGATCCGGAGCTTCCGGAAGGAATCACTTACACAGCAGTGGAGACACTTGCTCTGGAGTCGAATGATCCTTATTCATCAAAAATTCTGGATAGTTATTATAACGACAGAGAAGATCAGAAGAATTCACTGACGGGAAACCAAGAAATCAAACCGGACGGCGACGATACAGAGCTCACCGGTAGCAGCCATACGATCCGCTATAAACATAACCAGGCAGATTTCCATAATACCAACGACATTACACCTATCACAGGCATTATCATGAACAACCTGCCATTTATGCTCCTGATACTGGCAGCCGCAGGCATATTCATACTTATGATCGTTGCTGGAAGATACAGAAGGTCACATTAAACAAGATGAAAAAAGAGAAGAGCCATTGGGAGAGGGATAATCAGGCTTCTTGATGAAGGAGTAAACTTGATTGTCATGACAGTACTCTTGGCTGCAATGGCCCTGGGAGGCTATTCCATATGGGATTCCCAACAGGTTTACCGGGAAGGAGATGCCTCTGTATACACGAGATACAAGCCCGGTAAAGATGAGCTGTCCTTTGAGGAGCTCAGGAAAATAAATCGAGGTTTTTGGATGGCTTACGGTGTTTGGCACCCATATAGATTATCCCATTACCCAAACGGACAACAATGAAAAATATGTCAACACAGGGGCGGATGGGGAATTCTCTCTGGCCGGAAGCATTTTTCTGGACTATCAAAACAGTCAGGCATTTACGGATTTCAACAGTATCCTTTACGGGCATCATATGGAAAAGGGAGCCATGTTTGGAGATCTGGAAAATTTTCAGGATGAGGCGTTTTTGAGGAACATCAGTACGGAAATCTGTATTATGGGGGAAAGGATCATGGAATTGAATTCTTTGCTTTTCTAAGGACAGATGCCTATGACCACGAACTGTATGAGGCAGCAATAGAGAACAGAAATGAGCGCCAGAGCTATCTGAAATATCTGGCGTCCAAGGCAGTAAGAATCCGGGATATCGGAATCACAGAAAAGGATCATATTGTGCTGCTGAGCACCTGTACCTCTGATTCCACCAACGGGAGACAGCTGTTGGCAGGAAGGCTGACGGATAAAATATACGCAGACAATTAGGAAAATCTGTGATAAAGGAGCAGATGACATATGGAAAAGGGAAGGAAAGTGATAGGCTGGTTCGCTATTTTTCTTCTTGTGGCTATGATCAGGCCTTTGAGGGCACAAGCAGGGGCTGAGGTGACGGCTGTGATACCTGTAAAGCAGGAGTTTACCACAAAAGGCACAGAGGAAAAGCCTGGCGATACCTTCCGGTATCTGCTGACCTCAACCGATGAGACATCTCAATGCCACAGGGAAGCGAAGGAAACAGCTATGAATTTTCACTAAAGGGTAATGAGAGTACAAAGATAAGTATTCCTTCTTCCCACGGCGGGGTCTATCGCTATGAGCTGAAACAGAAAATCAAAAAGAAAAAGACCGGATACACCTATGATGAGACGGTATATGAGATCATCGTGCGGCTGGGCAGCCCGGGTGAAGGAGCGGACGCGGAGATTATAGCCATTGAAAAGCAGGATCGTGGGGGGGATGAGACAGAGGGAGAAAAAAAGGAGAAATTGTTTTTTCACAATTCCTACAAGGCCAAAAGCCAGTGAAAAATACGAATCAAACAGACCCCCGCCATCGACTGGAAAAACCGTCGTAAGTGTGAAGACTGGGGATACACAATCGATAAAAGGGTGGCTGGCCGCCATGGCAGTGGCGGTTGGGATGATAGGTCTGGTTGCCGCAGCAGGCAGGAAGAAAATTTAAATATAAAAAGGGTAGAATCGTTTCCCGTCAGGATATCAAAGATATAATGGCGGGAGGCGATTTTTTGTATCATAGGAAAGTCCTTCGGAATTCCCTATGATATAAAAAGCCCTCCGGGCGGGATTCTTTTTCATTGTAAATGAAATTCAGAAAGAAACCCATGACAAACCTAACAATAATCTAACAAAACAGATGGTATGATATGGTCAGTAGCAAACAAAAACACATATTAACAGTTGAAAGGAAAGACCATGTTAAATAAAAAAATTGAGAAAAATCGTGGCAGTAATGCTGATTGCAGTTACCATCACAGGGTGCAGTACAACAACCTCCGGAAAAGCCCCGGCGCAGAATCAAACAGAGAAAAATGCAGAGAAAAGCGAAAATGAAGGAGTGACAACCGGACAGCTGGCAGATTATTTTATACGTGCGTCAGAGGGATATGTTTCACAGGTTGACCGTACAGAACTGCTGGAGGGATTGAAAGAATCGAAAGGGCGAACCGGCTTCAAATGCTTGTGATTGCCGGACGGGCATTCGGAAAGCTGCCGGAACCGAAAGGAAATGCAAAGAGAATCGCGCCTCCTTCTTTCGACTTAACAGAAGTGCCTGCATGGGCGAAGGAGGAACTAAAGAATTTATCCAATGGGGGTATCCTGGCATCTTCTGATTTAGAGAACGAGGCAGACAACTTTGTAACTATCAAAGATGCCCAGATTCTTGCAGAACGTTTTTATAGTGCATTTGGAACAAACTTAAAAGACGATTTTTATACTGCAGTGAACCAGCAGCAGTTAAGTACCCTTGAGATACCGAAAGACTCAGAAACAGCAGGGGTTCCAGCACAGTTACCGCCAACACAGATGAGCAGCTAAAAAATTTGATTCTTGAGGTGGTGAACAGCACGGAGTCTTATCCAAAGGGCAGTCCGGAACAGAAAATACAGGCCCTTTACAAAAATTTTGAAAATATGGAGGCACGGAATCAGGCGGGAATCGAGCCGCTGCAGAAATATCTGGATGCGGTGGAACGGGCGAATGATTTTCTGAATTAAACGCGGCGATTGCACAGGCTGTATTAGAACTGGGGAATGCTGCCAATGGCCTGATTCCTGGAATACCTGTGACTGATCCCCAGGACAGCAGCCGGAAAGTCTTGCAGCTGATGACCCAGGTACCGGGACTTATGAAAAGTGATTACGAAGATCCGGATTCGGCAGCTTACAAAGAGTACCGGGATGGGCTTGTGGAACAGCTGATCGCAGTGGGGAGAGCAGTGAGGAAGCGAAACGCCACGCAGACGGAATTATGGCAATCGAAAAAAATCTGGCTGAGAATATAGAGGAGCAGGATGATTCCGGAAAAATCAAGATACAGCAGCATTATACCCTTGAAATGCTGGATGAGATGATGCCCCAGGCGAAACTGTCCCAGCTCATGACTGCAATTGGTTTAAAAGTGATGTTAAGATGCTGGTGTTTGATGACAAGCAGTTCGCAGCTTATGCTAAATGGTTTACGGAGGAAAATTTAGAGCTGTTTAAGGCAATCGAAAAAATGGCTCTGCTCACAGGGTACAGTGGATTTCTGAGTGACGGACTGGCAGAAAAATTTGGGACAGCAGGTATACCGTCAGCGGATATAGCCATACAGAATTATCTGTCAGACGAGCTTGGACAGCTTTATACAGAGCGCTATTTTCCAGAGGAATCCAAGAAGGACATGGAGAAAATGGTAAGCATGCTGATGGATACTTTTTAAAGAGCGCATTCAGAGACTGGAATGGATGGAGGATGCCACCAAAAGGGAAGCGTTAAAAAACTGGATTCCCTTACCGTGCTCATCGGCTATCCGGATGAATGGATGCTAAATAAAGCAGAAATCAGGGGACCCGAGGAAGGCGGCAGCTATTTTGAGAATGTGACAGCGTCAGAAGTTGTGAAGTGGAAGAGACAGCTGGAGGAACTGGAACAACCGGTAGATCCTCACAGGTTCCCGCTGGCAGCCTATACGGTCAATGCAGCGGCCAACAGGACTACCAATACCATAATCTTCCCCGCCGGTATACTGCAAGCGCCCTTCTATGACAAAAATGCTTCCTTTGAAACAAACCTGGGTGCCATCGGAAGTACCATTGCCCATGAGATCACCCATATCTTTGATGACGGAGGCGCACAGTATGATGCCCAGGGCAATTTAAACGATTGGTGGGCAGAGGAAGATTACGCGCATTTCAGGGACTCTGCAAAAAGGTGGTAGAATTTTACGATGGGCGGGAGGCTGCCCCGGGCGTAAAGGCGAACGGAAAGGATAATTTGAGTGAGAACATTGCGGATATCGGAGGGATTGCCTGTGGATTGGAGATACTATCAAAGATGGAAAACCCAGATTATGACGCATTTTTTCCGCAGCTATGCCAACCAATGGCTCAGGGTGGCCGACTACGATACCCTGGCAGAACTGGCACAGACGGATATGCATGCCCCCAATAAGCTTCGCTGTAACCTGGTGCTTGCCAATTTCCAGGAATTTTATGACACCTATGAGATCAAAGAGACGGATGGAATGTATGTGGCCCCCAAGGATAGGATTAAGATATGGTAAAAATCAAAAAGGAATTTATTGACAGCCGTATTCGTATTGGATACACTGACAGTAAAAACGAAGAAGGTGCAGGGAAATGAAGTTGTTATTGGTAGAAGACGAGGAAATGCTCTCTAAATCGGTGGCAAAAGGGCTTAAAATACTGGGATATTCAGTGGATTGCGCCTATGATGGGGAGGAGGCATTGTATTTTTATGAGTTAAACCAGTATGATCTGATGATTCTAGACCTAAACCTCCCCAAATTAGATGGAATGGAAGTGTTGCGGCGTATCCGCAGCCAGGATGAGGATTTCAGGGTGCTGATACTCTCCGCCAGAAATTCGCTGGAGGATAAAATCAGTGGTTTGGATGAGGGCAGCAATGACTATCTGACAAAGCCTTTTGAGTTTAAAGAGCTGGAGGCGCGTATCCGGAGTCTGCTCCGCCGGAACTTTTCCACCAGAAATCCAGTTCTTCGCTGCGGCTGCCTTCAGATGGACACCGCCGCAAGGCAGGTCAGATGCAGTGGGCAGGAGATGGAACTGACCCGAAAAGAATATGCATTGCTGGAGTACCTGTTTGTCCATTCTGAGCGGATGGTCAGTGCGGAGGAATTGATAGAGCACGCCTGGGATAGTGAAGTAGACCTGTTTTCCAATTCATTTCGGTTTCATTTGCATTCTCTGAGGAAAAACTGGACGCAGCAGGTGCAAAAGCTATATCATTACACAGCGGGGACAGGGATACCGTCTCCAGTGTCCCGGGGAGGAGGGACTATGAAAAGACACACGTTACAGATACAGATCACAGGAATTGTGGGGGCGATATTGGTGCTTGCCTGTCTGCTTTTGACTGTCAATTCCCTGTTTTCGGCTCACAGCTATTATGGAAATTATGCCTCTCTGATAGAGGAGGGAGTGGTTGAGTATGACCCTGCGCTTCCGGAGGGGGATATACCGGCCAGGCTTGATCCCAACATGACTTATCAGGAGGCCTCACAGAAATTTTCCTCCCAATCTATCCTGGCCATGGCTGTGATTGTATTGGCAGCATTGGCTGGGACTTACCTGGCAACAGGAAGAATGCTGCGGCCGCTGAGAGATCTGACACAGTCCGTTCAGGCTGTGGATGACCAGAACCTGGATAAGAGGGTGGAGCTGACTGCAGCCAAAGGAGAGGTGCAGGTTCTGAACGAGGCGTTTAACGGGATGCTGGAACGCCTTCAGCAGGCCTTTCTTGTTCAGAAGAGTTTTGCCTCCAATGCGGCCCATGAGCTGAAAACACCCCTTGCGGTCATCAAATCCTCCTGCAGGTGCTGGAGATGACTCCTCACCCGGAGTTGGCAGATTACCGGGAGTTTATGCAGGATACAGATAAATCCCTGGAACGCATTATTAAGACTGTGGAAGGCTTATTAGCGCTTGCCAATCTGGAGGAAATCCAAACAGACCAGCAGGTTGAGATAGCTCCGCTGCTTAGCCAGGCAGTGAAGGAGCTGGCGGGACAAGCTGGGAGCAAAGGGGTGGAGATTTCTGCCGTGGACAGGGTAGATGCCTCTGTATACGGAAACGCCAGCCTTTTGTACCGGGCTTTTTATAATCTGATCGAAAATGCTATAAAATATAACCATTCGGGTGGAACGGTTACCGTATCCGTGGTAAAGAGCGGGAGGGTGTCAGTATTCAAGTAGCCGATACTGGAAAAGGCATAGGCGAAGAGGACCTCTGTCATATCTTTGAACCCTTTTATCGGGGGGGATAAATCCGGTCCCAGCGCATTCCTGGTTCTGGCTTGGGGCTGGCTGTTGTAAAAATGATTATTGAGAAGCACGGCGGCCGGATCGAAGTGTCAAGCGAGAGTGGAAGGGGCAGTATTTTTCAAGTATTCTTTTCTGAAGCAGACAGTAAGTGCTGATTAGTAAGCGGGAAGCCTGATGAATCTTAATGTGATAATGAAGTGGCAAAAACCTGGGAAGCAGAAGTGCTTTCCAGGTTTTTCCTCCTTTGCTATGGAATAAAGTACCATTTGACAACACCCCTTTTGTAGAATAATGGACATTTTAATAAGATTTACGCCTACACAGAACCGTGGTTATCCCATAAGATTAATATTGTAAAAATAAACTTACCAGAGGGAGGTTACCTGAATGAAGAGAAGAAACAGAAAGATCGCATTTCTATTAACAGCAGTTATGCTTGGGTCCGCACTGATGACAGGGTGCGGGGGACAGACCAAGACAGAGAGCACAAATGCTAAGACAGAGGCAAAGGCAGACCAGACGGAAGCAGCGGATAAGACAGAGCAGACTGGGGAAGCAGTGCCTGAGTCGGAAGCAGCGGCTGAGGACACCGCAGGAACTGAGAAGGTGGAAATTTCCATGATGACCCTTTGGGCGGAGGACAATCAGGAGAACATAGCAACCAGTGTTCGCGAGATGATTGAGAAGTTCAGGCGGAAAACCCGAACATTGCGGTAAATGTGGAGGCAATCGGAGACCAGACAGCCTATTACACAAAGATCAAGACCCTGGCAGCTTCCAACAGCCTTCCGGACGTGTTTGTCTGCAAGGGCTCAGAACTGGCGGCTTTGCCAAAAACGGACTGGTTGCTCCTCTGGATGAGATCCTGGATGAGGAGTGGAAAAACGGCTACATACCGGCTTCCTTTGACGACCTGACAACAGACGGCAGCATTTACGCAGTGCCTTACTCCATGCTCAGCACACATGTGATCTATTATAACAAAGAGATCTTAAAAGAGGCGGGCTATGACAGTTTCCCACAGAGTGGGCAGAGTTCACAGAGATGTTAAATGCCATCAAAGAGAAAGGAATCACCCCATTGCACTTGGAAACAAGGAGCCCTGGGTTGCGGAGTCCTGTATCATGAGCTGCCTTGGAGACCGCTTTACAGGCAGCGACTGGTTTAAGTCCATCATGGATGGGAGCGGAGCGAAATTTACAGATCCCGATTTTGTACAGGCTTTAGGGGCTATGCAGGAGCTTGGAAATATGGGAGCTTTTAATACAGATATGAACAGTCTGAACAGTGACCAGCAGAAGACACTCTACTTTAACGGGGAGGCCGCCATGTTTATGGAGGGCAGTTGGGCTGTAGGCGCAGTAACCGCAGGGCCTGAGGATATTGCGGCAAATACCAAAGTGGCGGTTCTGCCGGCTGTAGACGGCGGCAAAGGTGCTGCAAATGCGACCTCCGGCGGATCTGGGTCAGGTTTTGCAGTGGGAGCTACCAACTTCAGTGAGAAGAAGGATGCCATCGCAAAACTGCTGAAGACGCTCAGCGGGGAGGACTATTCAAAGAGTATAGCTGCAAAGGGTGAACCTGTGGCTTATCTGGTAGATGATTATGATAAATCCGCAGTTACAGATTTGGCCCAAGAATACAGTGAAACCTTTGCAAGTCTTGAGTTCACTCCTATTTATGATTCCTTCCTGGACCCCTCTGTTGTGGATGTGATGAATAGCAATCTTCAGGAACTTCTGATCGGTGCGGTGACACCGGAGGAATGCGCACAGAATATTCAGGATGCGCAGGATGCCCTTGGAAACTAAGTGGCACATCCAGATGCCCGCTGGATGCGCCATAAAATATGGGATACCGGTTATGATATCCTCAAATTTAGATAGAATAGGAGCGAGGTAACGTGAAAAGAAGCAGTGCACGTAAAATCAGTCCCAAAACCCTGGCGGCCCTGCTGGGGCCGGGGCTGGCGGTCTATGCGTTTGTGATTATTGTTCCTCTTTTTATGGCATTTGCATACAGTCTGACGGACTGGTCCCTGGGGCCTATAAAGCACTTTGTGGGCGCGGACAATTACATAAAGCTTTTTCAGGACACTGTTTTTAGAAGCTCACTGGCACATAATTTAATCATTGTCTTTGCAAATGTGACCATTCAGATGGCGCTGGCACTTCTGCTTTCTGTTCTGTTTACCTCGAAAGCCACAAAGGCCAAGGGGTTTCACCGCACAGTGATTTTTCTTCCGGTGGTGTTGTCAGCGGTGGTGGTGGGATATATTTGGCAGATGATTTACAGCAACAATTACGGCATCTTAAATGAGCTGCTGCGCTGGCTGGGTCTGGAGCATTTGATCGTACCATGGCTGGATGACCCCAAAGGTGGTACTGGCCTCCGTGACGGTGCCGCTGATCTGGCAGTACATCGGAGTGCCGCTGATCATCTTTATGTCAGCGGTTCAGGGAATTCCCAAAGATATCTATGAGGTGTGTGAACTGGACGGTGTGACAGGTATAAAGAAAGCAATCTATATTACCTTTCCGCTGATTCTGGATTCCATCAAGGTGGCGGTGATGCTCAGCATTGCGTCAAAATATGCTGGTCTTTACCCATATTTACGTACTCACAGGCGGCGGGCCGGGAACCAGCTCCATGGTGCTGGCCCAGTATGCCTACAATGTGTCCTTTGTGAGGATGCAGTACGGGTACGGAAGCGCCATCTCCATCGGAATCTTTGCAATCAGTCTTTGCATTGGTACTAATCTTTAGAAAATTAACGGAGGTGAAAGAATGAGAGCAGTACGGAAAATCGGTAATACGCTCTACAACTTAATACTGCTGGCATTTTCCATCTCCTGTATTTTTCCGATTATCTGGGTCATGTATTCTTCCCCTGAAAACAAAGGAAGAATTTATGCTGGATATTGTGTCACTGCCAAAGCATCTACAGTTTCAGAACTATTATGACGCATTTATTCACGGAAAGCTGTACATAAATTTTTTTCAGCAGTATCTGTAATACTGTTGTGACCGTGCTTTTTGTCCTGATACTTGCTTTTTGTATCGGATATGTGCTGTCCAGGTATCAGTTCCGGGGAGAAATGCTATTTATACCCTGTTTTTTGATAGGGATGATGACCCCGGTGTATGCACTGCTGGTCCCCCCTGTTTGTACAGATGAAAACCCTGCACATGGAGGACCAGTGGTTCACCTTGGTGATTCCCTAATATAGCCATACGGTTGCCTCTGGCTATCTTTTTGTTCGAAAGCTTTATACGAACGATTCCGTGGGAGCTGGAGGAGGCGGCATACATGGATGGAGCTACGGTGTGGTCCACCATGAGCAGGATCATATTTCCGCTGTGCAGACCGGTGATGTCTACGGTACTGATTTTAAGCTTCCTGGATACCTGGAACGAGTTCCCGTTTGCGCTGGTGCTCGTGACAAAGGATTATCTAAGGACGCTGCCGGTGGGACTTACTAATTTTAACGGACAGTTTACGACAAATTATACGACACTGATGGCAGCGCTGGTCATTTCCATTCTTCCTGTAATGCTGGTATACTTTCTGTTCAGCAAGAAAATCATTGAGGGAATGACTGCAGGCGCGGTGAAAGGATAGGCGCAGATGCAAATTATCAGATACGAGGGCAACCCGATTGTGACGCCAGGTGTATACGACTGGAGAAGAGCAGCGGTGTTCAATCCGGGGGTCCTGTACCACGAAGGTAAGTTTTACATGTATGAGCGGGCGGCAGGATCTTTAAGGCCCTTTATTACCAGCATCGGATTGATGGAGAGTTTGGACGGGATACATTTTGAGCCTGCCTGCGAGGAACCGGTGTTTACCGGGAGGATGTTGGGTATCCCCAGGGCAGCGTGGAGGATGCCAGGGTAGTAAAGATTGAGGACAGAATTTATATGTGCTATGCCCTGCAGCCTTATGCGTTCGACTGCTATTCCACCGGTTATACGCTTCCGGATTACGCTCCGGAGGTATACCCGCAGTGGAAGGAAAATAATACGGAATATATGATTACCCGGTCGGGGATTGCCGTTTCTTTGGATGGAAAGAGTTTTGAGCAGCTTTGCTATACCACTCCGCCGGAAATTGATGACAGGGATAATACACTGTTTCCGGAGAAGATTGGAGGAAGTATGCAATACTTCGAAGACCCATGCAGTATGTGGGTAAAACATATGGAACGGCTATACCAGGTATCTGGATTTCTATTCGGAGGATCTGCTAAACTGGTCAGATCCCCAACTGGTGGCAACAGCGGAAAATGAACAGTGGGAGGGAACCAAGATAGGTGCTGCTGCTGCTCCCCATCAAAACAGAGGAAGGATGGCTGCTTTTCTATCATGGGGTGGATGAAAAGCATGTATACCGGGTAGGCGTGATGCTGCTGGACTTAAAAAATCCGGCCAAGGTCCTCCGGCGTTCCGGAAATTTTATCATGGAGCCGGAGAACTACTATGAAAAGCATGGGCTGGTGATTCCCAATACGGTATTTCCCACCACAGTGCTTAATTTGGAGGGAACACTGTATATCTACTATGGCTGCTGTGATACCTGCATTGGTCTGGCAAGGGTTCCCTTGCAGGAGGTGCTGGGATTCCTGAAAGAGGAAGGGGTCGGCAGTAAGCAGTATGTGAAGTGAAGGAACATCCGGCTGTGCCGGGAGAAAGGAGAAGGTGAAAAATGAGAGCAAAAAGAAACAGCAAAGAGGAATTGGCTATGGCTTGCCGCTGTCTTGTTTATGATTGTAGTGATGTGGATTCCCATCAGTGTACGGGCTGAGAATGTGGAAAAAAGATCTATGTAAGCCAGGAAAAGGGAAGCGATACAGGGAGGGGACAAAGACATCCCCCTACAGGACGATAAATAAAGCGGCCCAGGGAAGCCCGGCCCGGCGATACCGTAGTGGTACAAAAAAAGGCGTTTACCGGGAATGTGTAAGACCGGCAAGAGGGGAACCGGCGAGGACAAAAGGATCACTTATTTGGCTGAGGAGCCGGGGAGGCAGTGATCAAGGGGTCGGAGCAGATTACCACCTGGGAGAAGGTGGAAGGCAATGTGTGGAGAGTAGTGCTGAACAGCAGGAAATGTTCGGAGACTACAATCCCTATGTACAGATGCACGGAAAAAGATACCTTTGATTACTTTCCGGTGTATAACTGCGGAGATGTATATTTAAATGAGGAAGCATATTATCAGAAGGCATCTGTGGAGGACTTAAACGGAAACTCAAAACCTGGTACTCTGAGGTGGATAAGGAGGCAGGAACCACCGCAATCTATGCGAACTTTGGGAGCGCAGATCCCAATGAAGAGCTGGCGGAGATCAATGTGCGGCAGCAGTGCTTTGCGCCCACAGAGTGGGGACTTGCCTACATCACAGTCAATGGGTTTAAAGTACAGCACTCCGCGAATATGTATTCTGATTTCCCAGGGGTATCCGGAGCACTGTCAGTCCGGGGCCATCAGCACCAATGGCGGTCTGAAATGGATTATCGAGAACAATACGGTGATCAACGCCAGATCCATTGCCATAGATATCGGCCTGCGCTGTGACCTGTGGGCAGGAAACCGGGATGCCAGAGATCCGGGAAAATATCCGGAAGATGCGAAATATTTTACCAGCTATAAGGATACGGAAAAATACGGTCAGCATATTGTCCGGAACAATCTGATCCAAAAAAGAGCGGTCAGTGCGGGATTGCAGGCGTATTCTCCTGGAAGTCACAGGTTCTGGACAATGTGATTGAAGATACCAACTACCGCAATGAGTTTATCGCTGCTGAGACAGGGGGCATCAAGCTGCATTACTGCAACGATGGACTGGTCAAAGGCAACTATGTGAGAAATACCGTGGGCAGGGGGTTCCGCCGGAATCTGGACGGACTGGGGAAACCAGGGAATCCGCGTCACCCAGAATGTGCTGGTGAACAATAACTGGGGTTACTATGGTGAGGCTGTAGTGGGACCGATCCTGGTGGACAACAACATTTTCATTGACAACAATCAATTCCGTTCCTTAGACGGGGCAGGTATTATTTTTGCGAACAATTTGTTCTTTAACGAGACCATGGCTTATGACGGGGAAGGCAGAAATTGTATGGTGTTTGAGCCCCATACCATGAATGACAGGGAAGTGTATTCCAAGCCGCAGTATTTCCAGTGGTTTAACAATATCTCCTTCCAGAAACCCATTAAACAGCCCAAGGGTGAAAACAATGTGATGATTGGAAATTGTTCCAATGCCGGAAGTGATTTTACCTACAAAGCTACCACAGATGCTGTTTCCATTTCTTTTACGCTGGATAAGGAGCCCACAGGGGAGCAGGTGATGGTAAACCCTGCGCTATCAGGCATTATTCAGCCGGCAGGAGAGGGAATCAGGGACATTGTAGACAGAGATTATTTCGGCACTTCCTTTGACGGGGAGGCCATGATTGCAGGACCCTTTGCGGATCTGAAGGAGGGCAAAAATACATATAACGTATGGCCCAGGGAAGAGATCACAGCGCCGCCATCCACTCAGGTGGAGGATGTGAACCTGGCACTCGGCAAAAAAGTTACCGCATCCAGCGAGACCGGCACCAACACAGCCGATAAAGCGGTGGACGGCAGTACCGGTTCCCGCTATGAATCTGCACAGACAGACCGTGAGTGGTTCCAGGTGGACCTGGGTGAGGCAACAGAAATCCGCCAGGTGAAAATTATCTGGGAATCCGCTTATGCAAAGGCCTACAACATTCAGGTTTCCGATGATGGCAAGGATACTTGGACAGAAGTGTATTCCACTGAAAACGGAGATGGCGGTACAGATTTACTGGAATTTAAAGAAAAAGCCAGATTTATCCGCATTAACTTTACAGAGAGACAACCCAGTACGGGTTCTCCATATGGGAGTTCAGGTATATGGCGAGAAGAACGTAAACAACAAAAAAGGCTCCGGTATTTCAGGCAGTGGGGGATCAGCAGGTTAAAGAGGGGAGAAGCTTTTCCTTTCAGTTAAAGGCAGACGATCCCAATGGAAAAGAGGTAAGCTACCGGGCCCTGGGTGCGCTTCCAAGAGGAGCGAAACTGGACGGCGGCACAGGCACCTTCACCTGGACACCGGACAGTGCCCAGAGCGGCAGCTATGCTGTGAGCTTTTTGGCGGATAACGGAGAGACCAGTGCAGCCAGAACCGTTATAATATCAGTGGAAGACGCTCTGACAGCAGATGCGTCAGCCCCTGTCTGGACAAATGCTGTGTGTAACGTATCCGATGTGGCAGATACCTCCCTGCGCCTGGGATGGACAGCGGCACAGGATGAGAGTGAGATTGCCTATTATCAGATTTACGTAAATGGACAGCTCTGTAAAAAGTGGCAGGGAACATTACCGAGACGGTGATAACAGGGTTGAAAGAGGCAGCCAGCTATACCTTTACCATTCAGGCGGAGGATATCTGGGGAAATATGACGGATCTGGAAGACGGCCCCGCAGTAAAGGCTAAGACCCTGACCGCAAACTATGGAGCAAACATAGGAATATCAAAGACCTATCCGAAAACGTACAGTGACTGGTCCAATGCTTTTGTGGCAGGCGACGGTAAAATTGGTTTGATGGTATTCGGAAATCCTCTGGAAGAGACGGTGATCGTCAATGACCGGAAGTTCTTTATGGCAGCCACCACAGACAAGCCGAACAGGCAGATCAATGACGTAAGTCAGGAGACACTGGATCAGATCAAGCAGTATCTGGTGAATGAAGACTGGCGTCTCGCCAATGAGCTGGCAAATGAAGCACACGGCTGGAAAGACGGAGGTGAAGGCAACAAACATCCTGGTTATAAAATGGTGCTCAATGTGCTGGGAGAGTCCGGAGAAGTGGAGAATTACCCAGAGTTGCCGACTATTCCACAGGAGAGATTTCAGTCAACTGGACGGATGACAGAGGAACCTGGAAGCGCACTGCCTTTGTATCCAGAAAAGACAATGTGGCAGTAGAGTACATGACAAACCCCACCCAGGCGGATACCTTTGACTGCAGCGTACAGCTGACAACGGACCCGGGTATGAATTTCCCAAGTGGAATGAAATTTGAGGATGCCTCCACAGAGGAATTTTTAAATATCCGTGCAACCTACGTCAATGCCGGCGGTGCCGGATACGAAGGCGTTACCAGAGTGATCACGGATGGAACCAAGACTCTGCAGGCAGACGGAAGAATGCAGATTGAGGGAGCGTCCTATGTGCTGCTTTTTGACCAAGAATGAGAAGTATTACACAGACTGTGTGGAAGGATGGAATAAAAAAGAACTTCAGACAGCTTTGGAAAAATTGCCTGAGAGTTATGATAGCTTAATGGAGGGCCAGCTAAAGACACACAAAGAGATTTACGACCGCGTGAGTATGAGCCTAAACGCTCCGGAAGATGAGCGCCTTATGACAAATGAGGAATTGCTGGCAAAACAGAAAAACAGAGCACACCGGTTCTGGCCCTGTACGAGAAGATCTTTGCGGCAGGCAGATACCATTACCTGTCCTCCAGCAGCGATGTGGCGCCTCCGGATCTGCTGGGTCTGTGGACTGGAGATACAAATGTAGGCTGGAGCGGTTACTACCATCTGGATGCCAACTTAAACCTTCAGATCTCCAGCGGAAATGTGGGAAATATGCCGGAAGCTATGGAAGGCTACTTCCACCTGATGGATGCGTGGAAGGATGATTTCCGCACCAATGCCCGGAAGCTGTTGAAATGCAGGGGATTCCTAAGCGGCGGAAACTCACCTGGGGCGACCTCCGGAATCATATCAGCGCTTAACTTTGCCTACCCATATCAGTATGTGACAGGCGGAGAGGCGTGGCTGCTGTATCCGTTCTGGGAGTACTACGAGATCACCAGGAACAAAGATTTCCTCAGAGACAGGTTGTATCCGTATTTGCAGGAGCTGGGTTACTTTTTATGAGGATTTCCTGACAGAAAAGGATGAAAACGGAAAATACATCTTTGCAGGATCAATCTCGCCGGAGAGCCAGCCCAAAGGTTTAGGACTTTCTCTGACAAACAATTCCACTTTTGATATCACGGGAGCGGAATTTATTCTCAAGACGCTACTTAAGACCTGTGAAATTTTGGGTATTGAGGAGAGTGATGAGGCGCATTTGGCCAGATGGCAGCAGATTCTGAATGACCTGCCACCATATCTGATCAACAAAGACGGGGCTTTATCCGAATGGTCCTGGCCAAGCCTGAAGGACAGCGACAACTATGGACACCGCCACTCCAGCCATATGATCGGCGTATGGCCCTACCGGAGTATCAACGCTGAGGATACACCAAAACTGTATGAAGCGGCTCAGATCGCACTTCAGAAGAAGGACGGAAACTCCTACGAAAAACGCCGGACATGGCCTCCTTCATTCGGCGATGATTGCTGCAAACCTGAATAATGGGGAGTCAGCCAACAGCAAGCTGCTGCGATTCCTAAAAGACGGCTTCTATTTTGACAGCCTCACAACCGCACACTACAACAATCAGGGCGTGTTCTGTACAGACGTTGCTAACACGGTTCCCGGAATAATGATGGAGATGTGTATGTCATCCACGGAGGATACACTGGAAATTCTTCCGGCTATCCCCTCGGATTTGAGCAAAGGCTCTATATCCGGACTGAAAGCGAAATGTCAGGTTACCCTGGATCAGCTGGACTGGGATCTGGAGGAAGGAAGTGTGGTATGTAAGCTCACATCCGATGTGGATCAGACTATTAACTTTATTTTGAGAGACGGAATCAGCAGTATCGAATCAGATGCAGACATTGAGAACTCAGATCTGGGAGACATTGCAAGGAAAATTAACTTAAAAGCCAATACAGCCACAGAGCTGAAAATCCGTCTGGCAGAGGATGGGGAGCGAAACCTGGCGCTGAAGAAAACAGCTGTTGCCTCCAGCCAGTCAATGACCAGCAGACAGCAGCTCAGGCTGTGGACGGAAATCTGGGAACACGCTGGGGAGCCGGCGAGGCGGCAGACAACTGGATTTATGTGGACCTGGGAGAGTCCTATGACATCACAAACGTGAAGCTTCACTGGGAAGACTCCTACGCCAGGAAATATAAGATTCAGGTGTCCGAGGATGCAGAGCACTGGACAGACGTCTTCACAAATGATAACAATGAGGGAGGGCTCAATGTCATCCCGCTTAAGGCAACCGGACGCTACGTGAAGATGCAGGGCGTGGAAAAATCAGGCGAGTGGGGATTCTCTATCTGGGAATTTGAGGTTTACGGAACGCTGACACCGCCTCCTGCAAACCTGGCTCTGAATAAGCCCGCCACGGCAAAGAATTCTTCCAATGACCAACAGACACCGGAGAAGGCATTTGACGGAAGCACAGGATCACGCTGGAGCGGACATCAGGATGATGACAACTGGATTGCTGTTGACCTGGAGGATACCTATATTATTGAGTCCGTAGTACTCAACTGGGAGGATTCTATGCAAAGGAGTACAAGATACAGGTATCTGACGATGGGGAGAACTGGGCGGATATCTATGAGACACACGACAGCCCGGGAGGAATTGAGACCATTCGGTTAGAGGACCCGGTAGAAGCACGTTATGTGAAGATGCAGGGAATTAAGAGGTCAGGCGAGTGGGGATTCTCTATCTGGGAGTTTGAGGTTTACGGAAGAGAGCTGCCTCCGCCTGAGAATGTGGCACTGAACAAGACAGCATCCGCTTCAACAGAGTCCAATGCAGAACAGACTGCGGACAAGGCCGTGGATGGAGATCTGGGGACCCGCTGGGAGCACACGAGGATGCTGACAACTGGCTGATGGTGGACCTGGAAGCTTACTATGATCTGTCTGGTGTGAAGATTCACTGGGAAGATTCCTATGCATGCAAAAGGCTACAAACTGCAGACATCCATGGACGGCAAGCGCTGGACAGATGTGTATGTAGAGGAGAACAATGAGGGCGGAGTCAACGAGATTCCGGTAGACACCACAGCCAGGTATGTGAAGATGCAGGGTGTGGAAAAAATCAGGCCAGTGGGGATTCTCTATCTGGGAGTTTGAAGTATACGGCCGTCTTTCTAAAGATCAGAATCCACAGTTGAATCACGCCCCGGTATTTGCTGAGATGGAAGATCAGAAAGCAGTAGTGGGAGAACCTGTGAGCTTTACACTGGAAGCTGCCGATGAGGATGGGGATGTACTCACTTATGAGATCACAGGGGAAGCACCGGAAGGGGCAGCAGTAGAGGCCGAGAGCGGCAAGTTCACCTGGACACCCCAGGAGGCAGGCAGCTTTGAGATAATCTTTAAGGTAAGTGACGGAACAGACAGCGGGGAGATAACCGTAGTGATAGAGGTTGAGGAAGCGGCTGATGTGACTGCTCCCACATGGCCGGAGGAAGGCAGCATAACCATAGGGGAAGCTGTCACTGCAAGTCTCACAATCCAGTGGCCTGAGGCAGAAGATGATACGGCAGTCAAAGTCTATGAGGTATATTTGGGTGAGACACTGCTGACTACCCGGGAAGCAGATGAGAGAAGCTATACGGTAACAGGATTGGAACCGGGTACAGAATACACCTTCACAGTCATAGCAGTGGATGAGGCAGGAAACCGCAGCGAAGCGCTGACTGGCAAAGGAACCACAGAGAAAGAAAAGCCGGAACCTGAACCGGAACCAAAGCCGGAACCGAAAACCAGATCCTCAGCCAGATCCCTCCATCCAGGCAAAGGAGGAGATGGAAAAGACCGTAGTTAAGATGACTGCAGTCAACACAGGAACCAAGAGCATTAAGCTTACCTGGAAACGCGTGGAGGATGCAGACGGTTATGTAGTGATGATAAAATCCGGAAACAAGTGGAAAACTGTAAAAGAAATGAAGAACCCAAAGACTACAAGCTATACATATAAAAAAGACGGTTCTGAGCAAAAAGTATTCCTTTGCAGTTAAGGCATACCGGATAATCAACGGAAAGAAGGTATACAGCAAGTATAAGAGCGTATCAAAGAAAGCAGTACCTGCAGCACCTATTATTAAGGCAAAGGCAGGTAAGAAAAAAGACCACTGTGAACTGGAAGAAGTTATCCGGTGTAAACAGATACGTGGTAATGCGCAGGGACGGCAAAGGAAAGTGGAAACGGGTTGCCTCTCTGAGTGCAAAACAAACCAGATTTACGGATAAAAGGTCAAGAAAAACAGAAAGTACACTTATAAAAGTGAGAGCCTTTAAGTACACTGGCAAGCAGAAAAAAATCTATGGGGTATACAGCAAAAGCCTGCAGATAAAGGCTAAGTAAGAGGTCAAAACGATACACGGCAGCCGTTAGGCTGCCGCCGTATCGTTTTTGGGCGTTAGAGAAAAGGGGAAAAGACTTGAAAAGAAGATATTTAGCCTGCAATATAAAATGACACTTTTAATACTGGCGCTTGCAGTGATCCCTATTGCGGTTGTGGGAACCATATCTTACCGCCAGTCCATCAAGATAGTGGAAGAACAGACCATGAAGTCAAACTTGAACACAGTGGAACAGACAGCCGACAATATTGATGAGGTTTTTAAATCCATGGATGCCCTAGCCATGGAGATGTGGCAGGACGATGACTTTATGGAGTGTCTGATGATGAAAAGCAACGGGCAGAATCCGGTTTATGAGACTCTGACCGCACAGCAGAGGATCAACCACTATATTGTCTTTAAAGAAAATGTGTATTCTGTGTACATCAAAGCCTACAATGGCCTTGAGTTTGATACCATGAGTGCCCAAAATGAGATTGACAAGGATGTGGAGCAGGAACTGGTCAGGCTGCAGGAAAGTATGTCATAATTCAGGATGAGATCACAGACTATGACGGTACGGTACAGAAGGTATTTTCCCTTCTGCGGGTACTTAAACATCCCAAGGATCTTGCCAGGGATCTGGCAATTATTAAGATCAATATATTGGAAAAGGATATCTCCAACATTTATGGAGCCAACCTGTTGAGTCAGGAAGCGAAATTTTTATTATTGATGCGCAGAAGAATATTCTTTCAGCATTGGATCAGGCGCAGATTGGAAAAAGCTGGAGGAGGATATACATGGCTCCAGGAAATGTCGGGGTATGCAGTCAGGGAGATCAGGGGGGAAAAAGCATGTGCACTACAGTACCCCTTCAGCAGCCGGGATGGGGAGCTTGTAAATATCATCCCTCTCAAAGAGCTGACCAGGGACAGCAGAGCAATCCGCCAGGTTATGATTGTTGTCATCCTGATTAGTATCGTATGCTGCCTGCTTGCAATTGTTTTCTTTACCACAAAAGTCTTAAAGCCCTTAAAGGAACTTGGAAATTCTATGAAAAATCTGGAGCATGAGAATTTCCAGACCATTCTTCCGGAGCAGGGGAATGATGAGGTGGCCCTGGTCTGTCAAAGCTTTAACAAAATGAGCAGAAAGCTAAATGAGCTGATCAATGAGGTTTACGCAGGGCGGCTAAAGCAAAAAAGAAGCGGAACTGAGGGTACTCCATGAACAGATCAACCCCCACTTTCTCTACAATACCCTGAACACCATATACTGGCTGTGCAAAATTGAACATGCAAAGGAGAGCGCTCTGCTGGTGGACAGTCTCTCAAGCTCTTTCGCCTCAGCCTGAACAGCGGCAAAGAGATCACGACAGTGGAAAAGGAGGTGGAATATCTCAGGCATTATATTGTAATTCAGAAAAAAGAGGCATGAGGAAAATATCCGGTTTGAGCTGGAGGTGGATGAGGACACACTGGGCTGTCTTACCGTAAAAGCTTACCCTGCAGCCTCTGGTGGAAAATGCCATTTACCATGGGATAGAAAAAAAGGGGGCAGAGGGAACCATTCGGATACGCATCTTCAAGGATGGGAAATTTCTGTATTTTAAAGTTTCAGACAACGGGGCTGGAGCAGAGGAGGAGGAGTTGAACGCGCTGCTGGGAGAGAGCAGGGAGGGCGGCAGCGGTTTTGCCATACGGAATGTAAATGACAGAATACGCCTGCATTTTGGAGAAGAATATGGGCTGCGGTTTAAAAGCTGTCCGGAAATGGGGACAACTGTGACCGTGAAGCAGCCAGTGGAGGTGGAAATAGTATGACGAAAGTAGTGTTAGTGGACGACGAGTCCATTGTGAGAAAAGGAATATCACTCAGTGTAGACTGGGAGAGATATGGGGTAGTGATTGCAGGGGAAGCGCCAAATGGTGAGGAAGCCCTGACAAAGTGTTTGGAGTGCAGACCGGATATTGTCATTACGGACATCCGCATGCCCCAGATGGATGGACTTGAGCTGGCGGGCAGACTCAGTGAGGTTCTGCCCAAGACAAAGGTGATTATACTAAGCGGATATGAGGACTTTGCCTATGCCAAGCGCGCCATTGTGCTGGGGGTCAGCGAATATCTTCTAAAGCCGGTCAATGAGGATGAACTGGTGACGGCAGTAGAGAAGCTTCAGAATGAGATAGAGGAAGAACGCTCCAAAAAGACTCAGAGCATCTCCTAAAAACAAAATATGATGACCATTCGCAGTAAATTTGTGCGTCAGATTCTGGATGGCCAGTGGAAGACAAAAAAAGAGATTCTGGAGGAGGCTGAGAAAAAGAAAGATTGATATTCGGGGAAAACGGTATGCGGTTTTTCTGATGAGAATGGATCAGGAGTATCAGTGGACGGATAAAAACGGGGGATTTTAACAGGGATTTGTACCGTTTTGCCATCTGCAACATCGGCGAGGAAGTTCTGGCAGAAAAGGTGGGCAAGGGGATTCTCACGTTCTATGAGAACATGGATTTTGCAGGCATCCTGTGCATGGAATACCTGGAGCGCTTTTCCATGACAGACATCTTAAAGGAAATTCAGAAGAAGATCTGGGAATATCTGAAGATAGAGGTCTCTGTGGGCGTGGGAAATATTTATCAGGGGCTGACGGATCTGGGGATATCCTTTTCGGGAGGCCTGTGAGGCTCTGGACCATAAATTCTATACAGGGCCTTTCTCGGTACAGTTCTTTTCCGAAATGGTCAGAGAAGTCTGGGGTGATATGCCGTATCCATCAAAAGAGGAGAAAGAGGCAGTATTTGCACTGAAAGAGATGGATGAGTTGGGGATGAAAGAGGCTTTGGATAAGGTGTTTAAGCATTTTCGCAGAAGCAGGCCAAAGGAATACAAGGTGAAAGATGACTGCTGCAGATTTGCGAATATACTGATCCAATGTGCTGTAGAGGAGGGGGTGGATATCTATGGAAGCCTTGGGAGGGGGGTTTAATGCCTATGCCCAGATCCAGAGGCTGGAAACTCTTGAGGAGGTACAGGAGTGGATGGAAAAGCTGGCAGAACGCCTGCGCTATGGGATGGAGAAGGGTAAAACCAGCAGGTATAGTGTGCAGGTGGTACATGCCATGAAGTATATGAAGGAGCACTATCAAAGGGATATTTCTCTGTCGGAGCTTGCGGAGGTGGCGGGTGTATCCCCAAATTATCTCAGCAGGCTGTTTAAGGAGGAGACGGGGATCAATTTTGTAGATTGGCTCAATAAGCTGAGGATAGAGAAGGCGGTCCAATTGATGGAAAACAGCACCATGAAGATCTATGAGATAGCGGAAAAGGTGGGATTTTCAAATTATAAATATTTTTCCTCTATCTTTAAAAAAATTACAGGTCACACACCGAAGCAGTATCAGAAGCAGTGAGATATCCTGACAAAACACTTGATTTCCACTGCAATATAGCCGATAATTTAGCCAGGGGTGGAGATCATGAATCTTCTTATCGTAGACGACGAGGAAATGGAGGCCGAGGTTATACAGAAACTGATCGACTGGGATCAGGTCAGGATTTCCAATGTGTACACGGCTTACAGCGCCAGACAGGCCATTGAGGTGCTGAAACAGAATTACATATCCATAGTGTTAAGTGACATTGAGATGCCCAGAGGCAGCGGACACGATCTGGCTAAATGGATTCAGGAGAATAAGCCCGAAACTGTTGTGATCTTTTTAACCGGCCACGCGGACTTTACCTATGCGGCTGCGGCGATCCGCCTGGATGTGGTGGATTATCTGCTGAAACCTGTGGATGCCGGGCGGCTGCGTGAGGCCCTGGAACGGGCGGTGAAGCGGGTGCCGGGAGGCATGGAGGAAGAGGGAGACTTAAGCGCACCGGAGGTGGTGCGCCGGATAAAGCTCTATGTGAAAGAAAACTGCGGTCAGGAGATAACCAGGGCAAAGTTGGCGGAAAAGTATTTTATCCATCCGGACTATCTGTCCAGGATCTTCCGGGAACAGGCAGGGATACCTTTCTCCAACTACATTATTAAGGTGCGGGTGAAGAGGGCAAAACAGCTTCTGATGAATACGAATCAAACGATTTCTTATATTGCGGCAGCGGTGGGTACTCCAACACCGCCTATTTTGCCAAGCATTTTAAGCGGGAGACAGGTGAGACGCCCAAGGAGTACCGGAAGCATATGAGGGATGAGAGATGAATCAGGTTCAGACACTAAAAAGAAGAGACTGATGTGGATTATTGCCGGGATTTTGGTGCTGACCATTCTGGTGTCCGCAGGCTACAACTGGTATATCCTGCGTTTAAACCAGAGACAGGTGAGGCAGTCCGTGGAGCAGACGCTGGAGGTCTATATGCAGATTATTGAAGAATCCATGGAAGGGATCGAAGAACTGCTGATTACCCAGAGCCTGACGGATGAGGCATTCCGAAAGATCCGTCAGCCGAGAAATGATCTTGACCGCTATTTAGCCATGGTGGATAAAAAAGACGGCATTTTCGGCGGAGATCAAAAAGTATAAGATGCTGGATGGCCTTTTTATGTATGACCGGTACCGGAATGCCTACATAGGGGTTAAAGGGAACTATGATATCAAACACAGAGCATTCCGGAATCAAAGCCCAGTCGGAGAAGATTGTAAAGACCTTTGAGGGGGGAGAATTCGGGGGATACCTGGTTTCATGTGGAAATAGGGGACAGTACTATCTGTTTCGGATGATTTTAGTGCAGAATATCTATTTTTGCGCATGGATTAAGCCCCAGAATCTGATCAGAGGTCTTCAGGATGTCATAGAGAATAATATGGAGTACTTCTTCCTATGTGCCCCTGGAGGGATGGTGTTAAACCCCGGGGAACAGACGGTGAGCATTAGCCCGGATGGGACAACGGCGAGGGTGGACCAAAAGCGGTATGAGAACAGCAGCATTCGGTCAGAAGAGAGAGGACTGTCCCTCAATGTACTCACAGAGAATACGAATATCCGTATGCTTGTGGGCCATGTGCTTGTCCAGACCCTTCTGGTGGGGGCCATGGGGGGGATGGTGTTTGCGGCTGTGATGGGGCTTGCACGCGGTCTGCTCCTGCATCCTCTGGACCGGCTTTTGATGGAGGAGGAGCTTCGAAAAAACAGAGCGGAGCTTCAGTATCTGCAGCTGCAGACCAATCCCCACTTTCTGAATAACTGTTTAAGTCTGATCCGCAATCTAGTGGTGCTGGACCGGAAGGAAGATGCTCAGAGGGCGGCGGTAGTGCTGGGACAGTACACCCGCTGTTCTTTAAACTCCCATACCACTATTCTTCTGCAGCAGGAGCTGGAGCATGTGCAGACCTACTATGAGTTACAGAGGGTCCGCTACAGGGAGAGGCTGACCATCTCAATGGAAACGGCCCCGGAGCTTGGGAATGTGATGGTACCCACCATGCTGATTCAGACCTTTGTGGAGAATTCGGTGAAGCACCAGATGGCGGCGGGGGAGAGCCTGCGGGTGGAGGTTAAGATTTCCCGTATCCGTTCAGAGGAGGGGGACCAGATCGAGATCAGTATTCTGGACTCCGGTGAGGGCTTCGACAGCCAGGTGCTGTCCCGGTTGGGACAGGGCAGACCGGTGGAGAGTGAAACCGGCACCCATGTGGGGATTTACAATGTGGCACAGAGACTGGAGATCTTGTACATGGGGGCCAAAGCTTCGGTTGTGTTTGAAAACCGAAAGCCCCACGGAGCGGCCGTGCATATCTGTATCCCTTACGAGGCGCACTAGCTGCGCCATAAAATACGGGATACCAGGATGGTGACCCTTACGAGGCGCACTAGCTGCGCCATAAAATACGGGGTACCAGCAATGGGTACCACATTTTACCGTGACAGAAACGGGGAGGAAAAGATGAAGATTCCATTCCAGTTAAAACTACAAAACAAAAAAGAAGACAGCAGAGATTCTGTGCCTGGTCACAGGACTGCTCTGTATGGCAGCCCTGGCAAAACTACCCCTGAACAGAGAAGGGGCCTGCAAAAGCAAAGCCTGAGTACGACCGTCTGGTGGTGGCTGTCTCTGCCTCCGGGATTCCGGAGGAGGATAGAGAGCTGATGCTGGAGCAGTTAAATGAGATAACAGAACGAAAGCTGGGGATTCAGGTGGAGCTGGTGGCGCCCTCTGACTACAATAACAGGGTGAATTTGATGTTGGCTGGAAATGAACAGCTGGATATTGCGCTGGCCTCAAGCAACATGTTCCTGGAAAACTATATGAACAGCAAGCTGGTTGCAATCGATGGGCTCTTAAACAAGTATGGACAGGGTATCATCGAGCAGTTGGGCAGATCCGCCATCGACGCATGCAGGATCAATGGACAGCTTTTTACGGAGTGCCGAATAATCAGGACTATGCGGCAGGGAGCAACGCCTATATGCTGCGCAAAGATATATTGGATAAATACAGGATTGATCCGGATGAGATCCGCAGTATAGAGGATTTAGAGAAAGTCTTTGACACCGTCAAAAAGGGGGAACCCGGCATGACGGTCCTGGCTTCAGGGGCCGGAACCATGTTGGCACATCTTTACTTTACACTAGGAGGGGGACTGCGGGTGGGCGCCCATATGGATTACGGGAGAGACGATGAGCTGGTGAATCTGTATGAAACCCAGGAATACCTGGATGCCCTTCTGATGGTTCGCAGATGGTATATGAGAGGATATCTGGACCAGGATATCTTAGGGCAGACAGAGGATCTCTTCACCAGGGTGCGAAACGGGGAATTGTTCGCTTACACCACCAAGGGCAGACCCGGACTCATTGCCCAGGAGGAGATTGGGAGCGGCAGGGAAATGGTGTGCGTACAGCTGGGGGAGGATGCCATCAGCTATAACTCCATTTCTGCCTTTCAGTGGGCAATCACACAAAAAAACACAGTGTCCGCGGAAAAGTCCATGAAGCTTTTTAAACCTGTTCTACACAGATGCGGACATTATGAACCTACTGTGCTATGGGGTGGAGGGGGTCCACTATGTAAAGACAGAGGATGGACACATCACTTACGCGGATGTGGGAGAGAGGGAATCCCTTTGTCAACAATGCATGGAAAATGCCCAACCAGTTCATCACACACGTCTGGGAGGGAAATCCGCTGACACTCTGGCAGGACATGAGAGAGTTCAATGAGAATGCGATCCACTGCTGTGACCTGGGGTTTAACTTTGACGTGAGTAAGGTGTCTACAGAGTACGCTGTGTTGACGGAGATATACAACCGGTATAAACAGGTCTTGGAAAACGGCTTGGTCAATCCCAGGGAGGGCTTGAAGGCCATGCAAAAAAGAGATGAAGGACAATGGAATGGATGAGGTGATTGAAAAGAAACGGCAGCAATACGAAGAGTGGAAAAAGCGTAAATAAATGTAAATGAATTGGAGAGCAGCATTTCCGTGATATTGCGGAAGTGCTGTTTTTGGCTGTGCAGGAATCCGACGCGCAGTGCATTCTTATCGGAATCATTTTACTTTCTATCAGAAAGATTATATTTTTCCGGCAGAGCTTTTTTGTTAATATGTGTATGTAGATAAAATATTTACATAAAAGTATGTAAATTTTTAGCAAAAGGGGGCGAGAGAAGGTATTGGGATAACATCTTTAGCATTACAAAAATTTTAAATGGGAGGGCAAGAAATGAAGGCAAAACAAACAATGAAGACAGGTAAACGATGGATTGCACTGCTGCTGGTATTCTGCATGGCAGTGTGCGGATTGCCGGGACTGGGCGCGGGAAGCACTGCTGAGGCGGCAGCTGCAAAATTGAAAGTGACACCCAGCAAGACACAGACGATTGCTGTGGGGAGAAACTGACTTTCCAGGCAGAGAAGAAATCCGGAAAAGTAGTCTGGACCACCAGCAACAAAAATGTGGCGGCAGTGAGCCAGAAAGGCGTTGTAACAGGAAAAAAGGCCGGCACGGCGAAGATAACTGCTGCGGTTAAGGGAACAAAAAGTAACCCGCAAGGTCAAAAGTGGCAAAAGCGGCTTCTAAAGTAAAACTGCCGTCTAAGGCTGCCATGACAGCAGGGGATTCCAAGACGCTCAAAGCAAAATTTAGTCCAAAGGGAACGAAATCCCTGCTGGAGTGGAAATCCAGCAATAAGGAGGTAGCCACGGTTTCTTCCCAGGGGAAGATCAAGGCGCTCAGGGCAGGTACTGCTGTGATTACGGCTACAATGACAGGTAAAAAGGCAAAGAGTACTTGTAAAATAACCGTTAAGGAAAAAATCGTATTGGCCAAGTCCGTAACACTTGGGCAGGCAGCAGTAGGACTGAAAGAGGGACAGACCTCCCAGATTTCGGCAACCGTATTGCCAGCGGATACCACCCACAAGGCGGTTACCTACGCCACTTCCAATGCAGGCGTGGCAACCGTATCCGGCACTGGACTGATCACAGCGGTAAAGAAAGGTAGCGCAGTGATTACAGTCACAACAGCAGACGGAAGCAATAAGACCGCGCAGCTTCAGGTAGTGGTAAACCCGGTACTTGCGTCCGATATGAACGTTGCAGCGGATAAGACGACACTGGCAGCCGGTCAGACCATGCAGATCAATGCAGCCGTATCTCCGGCCAACGCCTCCATACAGACGCTGAAATACACATCCTCAGATCCCTATGCAGCGGAAGTTTCAGAGACAGGCCTGATCACAGCAAAGGCTCAGGGATTTACCACCATCACAGTGGAAACCGTGGATGGAAGCAATATAAAGGAATCCTTTGACTTGAACGTAAACCTGGACCTGGGAGAGATCCCCGTCCAAGAGCGATTGTTACTACAGACGGTGAGGTGGATGACAGGGATTCCCTGATCCGGTTCCTGCTGTACGCAAATGAGGTGGATTTTGCAGGGATTGTGCAGAGCAGCTCCTCGATTCACTGGCAGGGCAGCGAGGATGCCTATTATGAAGCAGGCAAGGTACCCTACAGATGGCCAGGCACAGAGTGGCTCAATGACCTGCTGAATGGGTATGAAGAGGTCTACTCCAACTTGGTTGTACATGATCCCGGATATGCAACACCCAATTATTTGAGAAGTATTACCAAAATCGGTAATATTGGCTTCAGGGAGATATGACCGGCCCCACAGAGGATCTGACCTGATCAAAGAGGCTATTCTGGATGATGATCCCAGAACCCTGTATATCCAGGCTTGGGGAGGACCAAATACCATCGCGGTTGCCTTGAAAGAGATCGAGGATGAGTACAAGGACACACCGGAGTGGCCGGAACTTTATAAGAAAATTTGTAAAAAGGTAGTTCTGAATGTATGTGGGTTACAGGATGAGACTTACGACAGGTACATTGGCATTGCCTATCCTTACATGACGCTTGTGACAATCGGCTTTGGCGTATTCGGTTACAGCACCAGGGGCAGGGAACACCGGAGATGCAGCGTGTTCTGTCCGGAGAGTGGATGAGAGCACCTGGACTACGGCCATGGAGCGCTGCTTGATCAGTATGTTACCTGGGGAGACGGAACCTATCTGGACGGCGAAGTGCCGGGAGCCCAGTTTGGTACCAATGAGGATATGCTTAACAGCACGGCTTGGTGGGCAGGAACTGCTTACGAGCGCTACCATTTCATCTCAGAAGGTGATTCACCCACCTACTTCTTCCTGTTTGACACAGGACTGAGAGATGAGGAGGCATGGAACTACGGAGGTTATTCCGGACGCTATATACCTGCAAAGAAAGTCCTCAACGGTGTGACACTGCCTCACTACTACTCCAGCGCAAGAGACTATGTGACAACCGAGGGAGCCAAATCCAGCCCTAGAGTAGAAAATGCACAGCTTAGATGGACAGAGTATCTGCAGCATGATTTTGCAGTTCGTGCGGACTGGTGTATTGAAAACAAATATGAGAATGCAAACCACAGACCTGACATTACCATTGAGGAGGGGCTGGATATCACGGCCGAGCCCGGTGAGCGGGTACAGCTGCACGCGAAGACCTCAGATCCAGACGGGGATTATGTAGCGTCAACTGGTGGCATTACTATGAGGCAGGCAAGGATATCAACGGTTCCGCGGAAAATGAGACTCTGGAGATCAACGGAGCAGACTCAGATATCGCCAGCTTCACCATCCCGGCGGATGCCAAGAGGGGGGATACCTTCCACATTATCGCAACTGCTCAGGATGACGGAGAGCACAGCTTAACTTATAACCAGCGTGTTATTGTAACCGTTGGGGAATCTAAGGGAGTACTCCATGACCGTGAAGGCCACAAAAGCAGTTGCGAAGGAAAATATCGTCCGTTCCAATCTTGGAGGCGAGGACAGACAGCTCTGGGTGGAATTTGAACCTGCAAAGCCGGGACTGGGCGTGACCTGGTCATCCAGCGATGAGAGCATTATGACGGTTTCCAATTATGCCAGCGGCACATCCATTTATACAACAATGACTGTCAAAGGTGACGGACCTGTCACAATCCGGGCAACAGCCAATGACGGAAGCGGCAAATACGCGGAGATAAAACTGACCGCTAAGATGACTGCATCCAGTGTCGCACTTGCGGCGCCTGAGGGAATCACTCCTTCAAACGTGCCGTTGGGAGCTCCTGTGACTTTGGTGACAACCGTTAAACCTGCCATGCCCGCAGATAATTTGAACTGGGAGTCCAGTGATCCGTCTGTTGCCACTGTGGTAAACGGTGTGGTGACACCGCTGAAGGCGGGAACGATCATGATCACAGCAACAGCCAAAGATGGAGGCGGCGCACGCGGCGTTATACGCTTGACATTTGTGGCGGGCAAAGCCCAGCCAAAGGCAGAGGCGAACGATGAAGAGACAGAACAGCAGGAGGAAGAGACCATGGGGGCTGGCAGCGAGTCCATGGAAGAAGTAATGTAACGTTTTGGAAAAACAGAGTAAATATTTTAAGGCCGTCCATTAAATTGGGCGGCCTTTTTCTGAGCTTTTTTTTTCTTTACATAGACGTAGAGCAGGGCTCCGGCCATGCTGACCAGGCACTCGGTAACCGGAAACGCAAACCATGTGCCGGTTATCCCCATAAGGGCAGACATCAGAAACGCCAGGGGAATGATGATAAAGAACCCCCGCAGCAGGGAGATCACGTGAGCGGGCAACGGGCAGTCCGTGGAGGTAAAAGTAAACGGACAAGATAATGTTTATCCCGGCAAACCCGCAGGCAGTAAAGTAGCATTTCAACCCGTCTACGGCAATGCCTTGAAGGAGAGGGTCGTGTCCGCTGTTGAAGACTCCGGCAATCGTGTCCGCTCCGAAAAAGACACCTATATAAATTGCTGCTGACAAGACCAGCACAGTGGTCAGGGCGTAGCGCAGGAGGGCCTGCACATCGGAGGCACATCCTTTTCCGTAGCTGCCGCTGATAAGGGGCTGGATACCTTGTGCAATCCCTGTATATATGGACATCACCACCAGGGATAAGTTGGCTATGACTCCGTAAGCTGCCACGCCGATATTTCCCCAGATTCATAAGAATCATGTTAAATACAATTATGACAATTCCGGAAGAAACTTCAGTAATCAGGGAGGGCAGACCGCTGGAGATAGTATGCAGCAGTAAATGTGCGGATATCCTGCACCGGTTTAGCCGGAATTGATTCTTTTTCTCAGAAAATAGGGAGAGAATCATCATGCTGATAATGGGCGCCATACTTGTGGCAAATACCGCGCCAAAGATGCCCATACCCAGCGGGAAGATAAAGAGATAGTCTAAAACAATATTGGAGAGACTTCCGCCAATCATAGCAGCCATGGAAAGCTGAGGTGCTCCGTCATTTCGCACAAAGCATAGGAGAAGGTTGTTCATCATAAAAACAGGAGCAAACAATAAAATGACCTGAATATAGGTTTTACTCATCTGAAAAACAGAACCTTGGGCTCCGAATGCATGTGCGATAGATCCGGAAAAGAGGATACCAGTCAGGAAGAAAAGGGCTGAGAGGCAGAGCGTAAACACAGCGGCATTTGTAAAAATCTGATTTACACTCTCTTTTATTCTGGCCCTTTAGAATGGAATATCTTGTACCTCCTCCCATGCCGATCATCAGACCGCTGCCATGGATAAAACTGTAAACGGGGATGGCCAGGTTCAGGGCAGCCAGTCCTTCTGCGCCCAATCCTTTGGACACAAAAAGGTGTCTGCAAGGATGTAACAGGACAACCCGATCATGCCCAGCACGTTCAGTGAAGAGTATTTTACAAAATTTTTAAAGCAAGCTGTATACTTCATAGTTCATTTCTCTCTTTCATCGTTTTGACCGCTTTATAGGAACTCAAAAATATCCGATAACAAAAAACGCCTTACGCTCATTCCTTCTAAGGCCTAACGGAATGAGGTAAAGCGTTACCCGGCGGCAATTACCCTCTATTCATATCATAATTAGAGTGTTAAGTCAATACTCATATTCATGGGAATAATTTGTGTTTTTCTGTAAAAAGGCGTCTGAAAATGGGGCAAATATGTACAAACTATGTTAAAATTAGTAAAAATGAGAAAGAGAGAAGGAGAAACAAAGAATGTATAGGGTATTATTAGCGGATGATGAGGAGGAAATCCGGGAAAGTATGGCGTACAGGGTGGATTGGAGTTCACTGGGATTTGAAATTGTGGCCTATGCGGAAAACGGAATGGAGGCATTGGAACAGCTGGAGAAGGAGATGCCGGATGTCATTATGACAGACATAAGGATGCCCTTTTTAAGCGGCCTGGAGTTTGTAGAAAAGGCAGTGGAAATTCGTCCCACTGTGAAAATAATCATCTTCTCAGGTTTTGATGACTTTGAGTATGCACAGAAGGCCATCACTTTGAATGTGGAAGCTTACATGCTGAAACCAATATCAGCCTCTCAGCTGTCCAAAACGCTGGATATGTTGAGAAAAAAGATGGATGCGGAAGTAGAAGAACAGCAGAATATAGAAAAATTGCGCAAAAATTATGTGAAGAGCCTGCCGATCATGCGGGAACAGTTTTACATAAGCTGGGTGGAGGGCAGGATCTCTAAGGATGAGGTTAGTGAAAAAGCCAGACAGTACCAGATTGAACTGGGAGGAAGCGTTCGCACTGTGGTGACATTCAGGGTGAATCCTTCTTTGACTTGTGAGGAGCGCAAGGAAGAGGAAACGCCGGAGAATCTGATTCCAATCGCCCTGAAAAGACAGTGGATGCAGTTTTGGGCAGATTTCATGGTATACACAGCTTTATCTATGTGGATCATGTTGTGGTTATCACAGAATTAGAGTGGGAGTCTCAGATAAAGATGCTGATGAATGAAGTGAATGAGGTGTGCAAAAATGCCAGGACATTTACCGGAAGGATTATAACCGCCGGGATTGGAGGCATGTATCAAAAGGCAGAGGCAGTGCATTCCTCTTACCAGGAAGCAAACAGCGCTTTGGAGTATGGGACTTTGCTCTGCAAAGACGGGGAGTACGCGACCTATATCCATGATATCGAACCGGATCACAATGCTCGGGTGGTGCCAAACCAGAGTACGGAACAGCAATTATTGGGAGCAATCAAACTCGGAAGAACAGAGGTCATAAAGAGCAAGATCCAGCAGCTTTTCACAGACCTGGAGGGTTCCTGCATGCCTTTTGGATTGTATCAGGTGTATGTTCTGCAGATTTTGGCATCTATACTGGGTATGGGCATGGACTACGGAGAAATCTGCCGGGAAGAGTTGGACCATATCAGCCAAGTGATGCAGATGTATTCACTGGAGCAGATGAAAGAGTGGCTTACCAGGCTTTGCTTGAAGCTTGCAGATGCCATTCGGCAGGAGCAGATGGACTCAGAGAGATGATTGTCAGCAGAGCGAAAGCTTTGGTGGAGGAGCACTATGGAGACGCGGACTTGTCGGCAGAGAAAATATGCGAGCAACTGCATGTAAGTACCGCTTACTTTTCCACGGTCTTTAAAAAAGAGGAGAAAATTAATTTTGTTTCCTATCTCACAGATGTTCGCATGAAGCACGCGGTGCATCTCCTGGAGACGACTTCGGACAAGACCTACCTGATTGCTGCAAAAGTGGGATATGGTGAACCCAACTACTTTAGTTATGTGTTTAAGAAAAAATATGGCTTATCCCCTCCAGATACCGCAGCAGACAAACAAAAACTGTATAGTATTATAGAAAGGAAGTATATTTGAGGCGGATGAGAAAGCTTTGGGGAAAAATAAAAAGATCTACTATAAAAAGAGCCTGCAGTTCATCCTGTCGATCTCCTTTACTCTGGTCTCCGTCACCGTGATGCTTATAGTCACACTGGGGTCCAGCAAAAGATTTACAGATTCCACAGAGAAGTTGGTAATGGAAAACAACAGGATCGTGCTGGAACAGGTAAATATGAATCTGGATGAGTACCTTCACAATATGATGAGCATCTCAATGTTGTTTACTATAACATTATCAAGGAAGTGACATTGGACAAGCTCAGAAAGACATTAGGGATAAAATGAAGCTGATTTACGATGCAAATCTGACGTATCTGGTCAGTATGTCTATTCTGTCGGATGAGGGAGAGATCATTGCAGCACAGCCGTTTTCCAGAATGAAATCCTCGGCTGCCCCTAAAAAAAAGAAGAATGGTTTATCAAGGCAGGGCAGGAAATTGAAAACGTACATTTTTCAGCCCCGCATGTGGAAAATTTGTTTGTAAACTCCGATAATATTTACCATTGGTGATTACACTGAGCCGTTCTGTGGAGTTAATCCGCGACGGCAGGGCTGAGCGGGGAGTACTTTTGGTAGATATGAATTTCACCGGGATTGAAAAAAGCTGCAAGGATGTGGACCTGGGGAATCCGGATATATCTATATTGTGGACGGGAACGGGGAGATTATCTATCACCCGGATCTACAGCTGATTTACGGAAACATTATCAAGGAAAACAATGTCACGGCAGCCGGGTATTCGGATGGAAGCCATATGGAAATGTTTGAGGGGAAGAACGGGCAGTTACAGTGAAAACCATGGGATACACTGGATGGAAAATAGTAGGGTGTGTCTCCTAAATCGGATATTACGAACCTCTATAAAGACAGCAGCTATTCTTTTTGGCTAATTGCGCTGTCCGCCAGTGTATTTTTAATTCTCGTAAACTTGTTTTTGTCCTCCAGAGTCACAAATCCCATAAAGCAGCTTGAAAAATCCGTGAGGGAGCTGGAAAAACACAATATGGAAGGGTGCATTTCAGTAAATGGTACATATGAAATACGTCACCTGGGGAAAGACCCTGCAGTCTATGGCGGAGAATATGCGGAAATTGATGAGAGATATCGTGGCTGAGCAGGAGGGAAAGCGAAAGAGCGAGATGGATGTGCTGCAGTCTCAGATTAACCCACATTTTCTTTATAATGCACTGGACTCTATTATTGCCATGATTGATAGCAAACGATATGAGGGAGCAGTGACTATGATTACTGCGCTGGCTCAGTTGTTTCCGCATCAGTCTGAGCAAGGGGAGAAATATTATTCCGGTGGAAGCGGAGATAGAGCATGTCAGAAACTATCTGATTATACAAAAGATGCGGTACAAAAATAAGTTTGAGTTTGAGATTTGCATGGATGAGGATGTGGCAAGATACTCAACGATCAAGCTGATTGTACAGCCGCTTGTTGAAAATGCCATTTATCACGGAATGGAATATATGTACGGGGATGGAGAAATCTGTGTGCGGGCATACAAGAGGGATGAGAAGCTCTTCATGGAAGTGGAAGACAATGGACCGGGGATGACCCGGGAGCAGACAGAGAACCTTTTAAATGGTACGCTGAAATCCAGCAGGAGGAAGGGGTCGGGATCGGATTTTCAATGTACAGGAACGGATTAAGCTGTATTATGGAGAGGACTATGGAATTACTTTGGAGAGTGAGCCGGACGAGGGGCACGATCGTGCGCATCTGTCTGCCATTGGTCTCCATAGATCAGGGTGAACAGGGGGTTTGGATGAACAGCAAAAATATATACAATTGTCCTGCTGGTCAGCAGTCTAATTTGTATCCTTGTTTTTTTCTCTGACAAACAAACAGGAAAAGAAAAATGTATCCCAGGTTTCCTTTTTTTAGCAGAGAGGGTGCGGAGGAGTACAATAGAACTTCGCTGAAACAAGGGATAGAGCAGGGGCTAAGGACTTTGGCGCAGTGCTTACGGTTCAGTTTTGAATAACACGGAAGTGCCTCAGATATGGTGGATCTTTTGGAAAAGGAGATTGAAAATAAGACGGATGCCATTTTGGTGGAACCGGTGGATGAGGAAGCAGTCCTGGAAAAGCTTAAAAAATGCGGTAAGGAGATTCCCGTGGTACTGGTGAATGCCGGATTTACAGATTCGGATGATTTTGCCAAAATCACCTGTGACCACAAAAAGCTTGGAAAAGATATGGCCTGCGAGATAATGAAAGAAAACCAGGAGAACAGAAAGGTACTGTTGGTGACAGAACCCCTTGTTTTTCAGGATGACAAAAGAAGCCTGCAAAGGAATTGAGGAAGGGCTTGGAGGGGCCTGTGAGATAGAGTATCTTGTGCTCTCAGGGATGAAGAGCAGAGGCAGAAACAGATTACCGAGCGTCTGAAGAAAGGAGATATCCATGCGGCTGTGGCCCTAAGTGCAGGCAGCAGAAATCTGGAACTGCTTGGAAGGCTTAAGCGGAGGGATCAAATTCAGGGAGGTGCTGGTATATGGGATTGGAAAAAACAATCAGATTATTGCGGATATGGAAGACGGATATATACAGGCAGTAGGTGTTATCAATTCCTATAGCGTGGGGTACTTGAGTGTACAGCAGGCGATACAGGGAAGAGGACAGGAGAAAGAGGTTATGGCTTCGATTATCAATAAGGATGAAATCTATACTCGGAAAACCAGAGAATGCTGTTTACTCTGGTGCAATAGGCAGGAGTGGTGACAGGAGGATATGATGAAAAGGATAAAAGCGTGGAAAATTGTTTGTATGGCATTGATCCCGGTTGTATTGCTGCTGATCGGAACTGTGGTTTTTCGTGGATTCAGCGCAAAGGAAGAGGAAGCCATTAAAATCGGAGTGGTCATCTACCGGGGGACGATGCCTTCATCTCATCTATGGCAGTGGCTCTGGAAAAACAGGCGAAGCTGGTGGGGAAGAGATTGGGAAAAAAATCATTCTGAATCTTGTGGATGCAAAAATAGTCAGGGAAGCCAAAATGCCCAGGTGGATACCTTTATCAGCGGAAAGTATGACGCAATCTGTGTCAATATGGTAGACCGGACAGTGGCCTCCACGATTATTGATAAGGCAAAGGAAGCGGATATCCCCATCGTTTTCTTTAACAGAGAACCAGTGGAGAAGGATCTGCTCATTTGGGAGAAGACCTGCTATGTAGGTACAGATGCAAGGGAGGCGGGGAAAATGGAGGGGCAGATGGTGGTGGATGCCTACCAGGACGCTCCGGAAGCAATAGACAAAAATGGAGATGGAAAACTGCAGTACGTGATTTTGGAGGGAGAAGAATCCCATCAGGATTCCCTGATCCGAACCGAGTATTCTCTAAAACCATTACAGACAGCGGAATTGAGATGCAGAGGCTGGAAAGGGGAATCGGAAACTGGATGCGTTCCCTGCCTATGAACAGATGCTGCTCTGGCTGAATCGATACGGAGACTCCATTGAGGTAGTCTTAAGCAACAACGATGAAATGGCAATGGGAGTAATTGAAGCATTGAAGGAAAAAAGAAATGTTGGAGGAAGGACCGCTGATTGTGGGTATAGACGGAGGCAAGGATGCCAAGGAAGAGATCAGACAGGGACATATGCAGGGGACAGTGGTGAATGATGCCGACGGACAGGCAAGAGTGATAATCCAGATCGCATGTGCCTACGTACAGGGCAGGGACCCAGAGAAGGAGGTACCGGAGCTTAAGGGAAAGTATGCATTTATTCCTCATTATACCGTTACGAAAAAAGACCTGAAAGAATAGCAGGTGATAAAAAATCGAGGGTTCTGATAAAAATATTGTATATAAATATCCCGACAGATTTTATATACTATACATAGAAAATAAAGGTTGGATGAGAGCTATGAGAGGAACGTATCAAAAAAGAACGGTTTGGCAAGGCGCTATGCCTGTTACTGTTTTTTCTCTGCTTTTTGCGGCAGGACAGAAGGTTCTGGCAGAGAAAAAAAAGTAACTGTGGAATACTATTATTATAATTCCTGTGACAGTTGTACAGAGGGAGAGCATTTTGAACAAGAGTTTAAGGAAAACATATCTGATGTGATAGGGGAGGAAGCATACACCTTTGTACTGAAAGATGTGAGTAAGGATGAGTTTTACCAGGAATTTATGAAATTGACAGAGGGAAAAAGGACAGAGGATTTTTATCCTCAGCCGCCCTTTTGAAGATCGAAGATAACTTCCTTTTGGCCTCGATGAAATCACGGAACGTTCCAGAGATGTGATGATTCAGACGGTACAGGGACAGGCAGGTCCCCAAAAGGTTGTGGAATCGATGAAGGAATTGATCCATCCAGTACCTTTCTTGTTTATTTTTATATGCCATCCTGCGGGGATTGTGAAAAGGTACAGAGCTATATGGATGGCATAGACAAGACTGTGTATGTGGAGGGGCAGGAGGAGTCCAGAGTAAAAACTGTATATGTCAATATCGGAAATCTGGAGTATGTTCCGCTTGCAGACTGGTTCTATGAAAAGTATAAGGTGCCTGAAGAGGACCGGAAAGCACCAGCCATTTTTATCAAAATGGGTACCTCCAGGGCTTTGAAGACATCCGGGATGGCTTGCCAAAGGTCTTGGAGAGTGGACAGGCCAGAGGCTGGCAGGACATAACCTATCGGGAAACAGACAGTGGAGAACAAAAATTCACTTTGAGGGACTGGGGCATTTTACTTTTGACGGGGCTGGCAAATGGGATAAATCCCTGCGGCTTGTCTGTGCTTCTGTTGTTCCTGTCCTTAATCCTTGCAAAAAAGAGAAAATACTGAAACTGGGACTTACATTTATCATGGCAAAGCTGGTAACGTATCTGCTGCTTGGGACCGTGTTCGGCTCTGTGATCAGTGAAGTGGGGGGAATTGGTTATTGGTCCGGCCCAAAAGATTTTACGCATGGTGCTGGCGGCGGTATTTATCGTTCTGGCATTGCTGAGTTTCTGGGATTTGATTCAGGCAAAGCAGGAGAAATATGGGAAGATGCGGCTTCAACTTCCGGGAAGCTTTAAAAGGTTTCACCAGGAGTATCTGGAGAAAGTTTTGAACAGGGATACGCATTTTTTGACAGGACTGGTATTTGTTTCGGGTATTGTCGTGTCAGCAGGGGAGTTTTTGTGCACCGGACAGTTGTATCTGGCATCCATCCTGTATGTGATGGGGCGGCAGGGCAGCTTTCAATGGTCTGTATTTCTAAAGTTTTTGGTTTATCTGGTCTGCATGTGCATACCTCTTGTCATCATCACTGTAGCAGCGGACCGCAGTGCCAAACTGTTTTCCATCTCAGAGATGTCCAGAAAGAAAATTCCGGCGGCCAAACTGATCTACGGCATCCTGTTTTGGTTTTCGCGGTACTGATGTTTATAATGTAGGAGGGCTGTTTGTGAAAAGGCAGAGAAAAAACGAGATGTATATTATTTATAATCATGAGAAGAACAGGATTGCCGCTTATGAGCCGGAGGCGTTACCGCTTCTAAAACGGCCGTTATACAAAAAGCATTTTTTACTTTGATGATGCCAATCCTTGCTATCTTCACCTAAATGCGGTGAAAGTCCGGCTTTTGGAGGAGATAAAAAAGTGATATGGAACGAGAATGAACCGGTACTGATAGAAAGGCTGCCAGGCGAGATCAGAAGTTATCTGGACCTGGATAGGGATGCCTGCTTTATCAGCTGCTGTTCAGATAAATAATCGAAAGAATTCAGGAGGAGAAGGAAATGAAGAGAAGAATGAAAAGGCTTGGCTGCCTGTTTCTGGCACTTGCCATGTCCTGCGGCCAGAGTACGGTCATGGCTGCAGAACCGTCACGAGAGAGCAAGCCAGAGTCCGCACATATGACAGAGCACAGTGCGGTGCAGGAGGTGACGGAGGAATCTCCATATGTGATAACAGAAGGAGAGATGAAAGGCGGGGCAAAAGAGGGAACGGCAAAACCTGCGAATGCAGACAATATTCTCCCGCCGCAGATGGGGTGGTCATCCTGGAACTGTTTCCGCCAGAATATTGATGAAAACAAGATCAGAGAAGTAGGTCATGCCTTGATTGATTCCGGGCTGAATGAATACGGCTATGTTTATTTGAATATGGATGACTGCTGGCAGTCTTCCATGCGTGATGAGAACGGAAGAATGCAGTTTGACCTGACAGGATTCCCCAGCGGCCCTGCGTTTATCAAGGAATTAAACAGTCTGGCAGGGGAGGAGAGCAAACATCCTCTGAAAGTAGGACTCTACAGCTCCAGCGGAAATTATACCTGTGAGGATTTAACAGCCAGCTATGGTCATGAGGGAGACAGATGCCAGGACCTTTGCCGAGTGGGGGTAGAATATCTGAAATATGATTACTGCCATGTAGTGGATATGGATGTGGACTCCGGCTATATCACGGATGCACCGGAGGTGGATACATTACAGTGGCAAAAAGCCAACACCCCGGAAACCGTTAAATATGAGGCGGAAGATGCGAAACTTGAAGGAAATGCATCAAACAGGACTGGTATGTGACCGGATTGAACAAAGGGAGGCGGATCTGTGACCTTTGAGCATATTGAGGTGCCGGAGGACGGACGCTATGTGCTGACCATAGGTTTTCGGAAAACTTACTCGAAAGGTAAGTACGCTGAGGTTGTGGTGAATAGTGATGTCACCTATGAAACAAATTTTGCTCCCACCAGCGGCTGGAGCAACACCGGCAAATCAACAGATGTACGTAGATCTGAAAAAAGGAACCAACACCATTAAGATTCATAATCCCATCAAAGGACAGAAGGAGGATTCTATCCGCAGATACAAAAGATGGGAAATGCCCTGAAGACTGCTACCGCGCAGGTGGCTAAGGAAAATAACACGGAAGAAAAGCCGATTTTTACTCCGTATGCGAACACGGACGTACTCAGCCATGGACCTGGGCCCAGGATTTTGCAAGTTCCTGGCGGATATCAGGAGACATAAATTCCAACTGGGATACCATTGTCAGCAAGTATGATCAAGCCGCTGTGCTGTGGAATCACCAGCAGGCGGGGCCTACAATGATCCGGATATGCTGGAAGTGGGGAACGGTACCCTGAGCGAGGAGGGAAAACAAGTCCCACTTTACCCTGTGGTGTATGCTTTCGGCACCTCTTATACTTGGAAATGATGTGCGCAAGTTTGTCAAAAAGGATGGCAGCATTGACCGGGAGGCCTGCAATGGAGCTTACGATATTGTCACGAATCAGGAACTCATTAAACTGAATCAGGAGTGGCCGTTACTGCAGTGTAAGCGTGTTTCGCAGGAAAAAATGTAGATATCCTTGTAAAACCTTTGGATAACCAGGAAATTGCAGTGTGCTTCTTTAACAGAGGAACTGGAACGGTCAGCGCTGACTATGATTTAAGTCAGGCATCAAAGGATGATGCAAAGGGCTGAACTGCCTTCCACCAGTGTATATGCAGCAACGGATCTGTGGGCATCCGATTTACATACCGATATTGTCTCAAATACTTTAAATTCAGGAGAAATTCCGGGACATGGGTGAAAGTTTTCCGTGTGAGAGCGGCTCAGGCAGGGGAAAGTGACAAATTGACAGGATTTAACTGCAGTTCCGAGAATTTGGTCAGCTGTGGGGAAATTTTCGATGTAAGTGCAAATGTCAACAATATGGGCAATACTACCATGAAGGATATCAGTGTGGACCTGGAGGTTCCTGAGGGATTCCAGGCGGAAAAAATAAGCACAGGTGAGAAGGAGGGCCTGGTATTTGGAGAACAGAGCACGTATTCCTGGAAAGTGACCGCACCGGCAGATAAAACAAAAGGTAATGTCAAGATTGTTTTGAGCTACATTTATGAAGGGGAGACGGAAGTACAGACAAAATCTTTCGTAAAAGAGGTCACCGTACTGCCGGAACCGGAGGACGAGCTGAATCTGGGAGATATGGAATGGGTCAGCGCAAAGGATGGCTGGAAAAAACAGCCGGCCAGAAATAAGTCAATCGGCGGAAATGCAATTACCATCGCCGGGGAGACCTACGAAAAGGGAGTAGGGACTAACTCAGAGAGTGAAATTACAGTATACCTTGGCGGCAAGAACTACCGTTTCACCGCAGCGGCAGGTATTGATGACGAAGCGATAGATGATTACAACAAGACAGGAGCAGCTTACCAGCCGCCTCAGGTAACCTTTGAACTATGGGCTGACGGAGTGAAGGTTTATGATTCAGGGCTGGTCAATATGGAGAGACCGAAAGTAAATATTGATGTTTTAATAAAAAATTGCAGGGGAGCTGCTGCTTAAAGTAACCGATGGCGGAAATACAAATTCTTACGACCACGGGGATTGGGCAGATGCAAAGTTTGTCAATGTAGGTGAGGTAGCCCCTGGTGATATCACAAACATTGCATTGGAAGCTGCAGCCAGCTCTCCGGCTCAGACAGCGGCGAATTCCGGTCCCGAGATGGCAAATAATGATGATGTGGATGTAACCAAAAATGGATTTGCTATTTTAGAAGGGCAGGAAGAATCCGTCCGATATCTTCAGTATGATTGGACAGAACTTAAGGATATCGAGAGTTTGGAATTTGATACTTCCTATGGTGCACTCAGAGGTGCAACAGAATGTGAGATCCTGATTTCTAAAGATGGAGAAAACTTTGAAAAACTGTCCACCTGGAGCGGACTGACATGGGAGAAAGCGGAAAACGTGATTGAGACCAATCGATATTTCCTGACACCGGATGAAAAAAAAAGCCCAGAATATAACTGCTATGCGGGTTGTATTGACAAAGACAAAATATGAGTGGGGCGCCACGGTAATTATGGAATTGAGAGTCTTGGGAAAAACATCTTCAGGAGAAGAAGTAGTCAGACACACTGTTCAGATGCAGAGCACTTCCGGTGGAAACGTCACAGCGAAATCAGATAATGAGACAGTGGCAAACGGCAGTTCCGTAGAGGATGGAAAAGGTGTGATATTTACTTTTACAGCAGATCCGGGTTTTACTTGCGGAAAAGTTTTGTTAAACGGACAAGAGGCAGTCATTTCAGAGGATAATACGCTGCATGTGGAAAAACTGACAGAGGATATTACTGTCAGCGCGGAGTTTGAGGCCAATGTGATTAGCGGAAAGATTGATTTAAGCCGAGCGGAGATGTCTGAGAAAGGTGTTGCCGTGTATTTGCTGAATACGGCAGGAGAGATAGTATTTCAAACACAGGCAGAGGAGAACGGCAGCTATACGTTTGAAAAAGTTCCATACGGAACCTATACAGTTAAAATTGCAGAGAATGACGGCTATACTGCTGAACCGGTAAAAAGTAAGTCTTACAGGGCAAAACGCTATAGCAGCTACAATTCGGGCTGAGAAAAAAGGGCAGGAAGATACAGAGCCGAACCCGGACCCAGATCAAACCCAAACCCAGATCCGAAACCAGACCCGGACCCCAAACCGGAACCGAAACCGGACCCCAAACCCGAGCCGGATACCAATCCGGGTACAGAGCCAAACGTGAAATGGACAGCAAATGCACCAAAGGTAAAGGCAAAAAGTTTAGGGTATAAGACGGTACAGGTCAAATGGGACTCTGTAAAAGATGCATCCGGCTATGTGGTTTACCGGAAATACCAGAAAGAAAACTGGAAGGAACTAAAGGATTTACAGAGCTGCAGTTACCGGGACACAAGGGCGGTAACAGGCCGTAAATATCAGTATGCAGTCAAAGCATACCGCGTCATTGACGGAAAAAGGGTTTACGGTGAACTCTCAAAAGCTGTGGTTGGCAGGGCGATGCCTGCGGCACCGAAAGTAACTGCAAAGTCTGCCGGAAAGGGAAAAAACAAGGTCACCTGGAAGAAGGTGACGGGAGCACAGAGCTATACCGTATACCGAAAGGGTACGGGAAAGAAAGACAAATGGAAGAAACTGAAAACAGTCAAGGCAGGAAATAGAAATTTCTTAGACAAAAAGCCAAAAAGGGAAAGACTTACTATTACGCTGTCAAGGCTAACCGAAAAGTATCTAAAAAGAGTTACAGCAGCATTTATGGTACAAGCAAGAAAGTAAAAACCAAAAGATAAGACAGGAAAAAGCGGATAGATATGGAACACCTCTAAAGCGGATCATTGCTTTAGAGGTGTTTTTGTTCAAAACAATATTTCTTGAGGAGGTCCAGGGCCAAAGCGGAGAGAAGGTTAGAGCATCTCCCGGAATGGTTTAAAAAATCGTCCACAATGATACCTTGCTCTTATTCGTGGATTTCTAAGGGGAGTCCATCCGGGTCCTGGAAAAAGTCATTCTTTTGCCAGTGAATTCATCCACCCGTATGGGTTCTGTTTCTATACCTATCATACTCAAGTTTGCCGCTGCCTCTTCCACATTCTCTACGAGGAATGCCAGATGCCGCAATCCCAATGCTTCCGGATAGCTGGGACGTTTCGGCGCACCCTTTATGATAAACAGCTCAATTTCCTGTTCACCGCATCTCAGATCAATCTTATAATCATCCCGGTCTTCCCGGTAATTTTCTCTGATTATTTCAAATCCAAGCAGATCCACATAAAAATGTTTTGATTTTTCATAATCACTTCCGATAATTGCAATGTGATGTATCTCTTGAAAATGCATTTTACACCTCTCTTAAATTTATACGAAATATTATAAAATGCTCTGACTGTATTGTAAAGAATTAAATCACAGCTTTTCAAATGATTGAATAGTGGAAATGGTGAAGCTAGATCCAGTGACCACTCAGAGGATGCCAATCTGTGCGATGCCTTTTGATATTCATCTTTAAATTTTCCCGGGGTCATCCCCAGTGTCTTTTAAATGCCTGAATAAAGTGGCTCTCACTGGAAAAGCCAAGGATTGTGCTGATTTCTGACAGAGTATAGTCAGAGAAGGAGAGCATAGTCTGAGCAGTCTCCATTTTTATCCTAAGCAGGTACGTCATAGGACTGACGCCTGTCTCCTCCTTAAACAGATGGGAGAAACGCCCGGAACTCAGACCGGAAGCCTGGGCCAGTTGATCCAGAGTGATTTTTTCCTGGAGATGACGGTGCATATAGTTGATGGCAGCTCTTATAGACTTTGAACAGGGGGAGAATTTTTCAGGTGCATGACTGCCCCCGTAAAATCCCGCACAGACCGGTCACGGAGCTGCATCAACTGCTTCGGGGAGGTGCATCCCTGCGCGATCTGAATATAGCTGTCACTCATGGCGTACGCCAGATCCTCTGTGACGCCGGCTTCCAGAGCCGCCCTTGTGATAAGTGTTATGTGTGAAATCAGGTGTATCTGAGCCTGCTGCAGAGGATCAGAGGACATCACACCGCCCTTTCCGGTGGTATCCAAAAGACGTGTGCATTTTCCGCCTCCGCGAGATCTCCGTTTTTTCACGGCAGTCAGCATATTTTTCTCGTATTGATAGGGCGTATGGGGAAAAAGGATTCCCTCATTTCTGCCAAAATCCTCTTTGTGCGCTTGTCCAAAAAGTCCAGTGAATCAGAATAAAAAACAGACATTTTCTTATAACCTCCAAATAATGTTCTGCAGGTCTTGTAATAACATTTATCATATCACAAAAGTAATAGCGGATAAATATAAAAAACAGCAATATAGAGGTATTTTTTAAAATGTTATTTATGGTAAAAACATAGTTAGGACGCAGCTGTCAGGACAATGAACAGTTACGCTAAATCAAAGAATAGGATGGTGCAGGGGATGGATAATGTTAACGGGATTTTGGACGTTTTCTGATGGATGAACCGGCAGGCTATGAGATAAACAGCCTGGATATGGAGACTTCGTGGGAATATATTTTTCAAAACAGGGACATACTGCTGCGTTTGGATCAGTTTGGTCCTGTAAATGCGCAGCTTCGCCCTCGGGGGATATTCTGCTGTTTAAGAGGGAGAAGGACGATAAATTTTCTAAATGGCTGATTTGGATGCAGGCGGATGAGATAAACGAGGACAGCCCTTTACGAACTTCTTCAGGCCTGTAGTACATGGGGCCCCCGCCAGACGCCGGAGAACTTAAAGATCACCTTTAAACCTTACGAAGCAGATTACACTTACGAATATGAAGGGTTAAGGATAAGGGACGCTTCTTTGTACCAAACAGGGGAGCTCACATACACATGGAATTTGAGGTGGAAAACAATCGGCCTGGTCCGGTTGCCCCTAAATATTACGCCCGTATTAGCTCCCTATGTAAACCCTGCGCAGCTTGCACCCTGGGACAAGGGGGAGTGGTATCTGAAAACAGGTTTTGGAATGGAGGAGGAGGCAATCTTCTGGAGCAGGCTGTTGGACTCTTCCTCCATTAAAGAGAACCGCCGCACCGCTATACTGTGGAGCAGCAGGGAGAATCTGCAGGGATGTGAGATATCACTGGAAAAATGGATGGGGGCAGGATTTTTTACCGCCCGGAGTCTGTCTTCTGCGGGGATCTCAGACTGACACCTGAGGACTGCGGCAGGTACGGGGGGAGGAGACCGATAAAAATCAGATCTATGGATATCCGCCGGTCTATGCTTTAAGGTACCGGATTGAAATACAATCGGGTTCCCGCTTTGTGTTCAACAGGTGCTTAGCAGTCCGGACAATGAACCCGGCTGCGGGCTGCAGAGTCTGGAAAGGGTGAAAAGGCCGCTGTATCTGTTTGACAGGGAGACAAGAGAAAAGAATTGCAGGACCGAAAAGCATTTTTCGATAATCTGTTTCATATGCGCAGCATACACACTTCTGACTCCTTTTTTGGATCACTACGTGAATACATGGCTTCCTCTGCAGATGCACTGGGTAGCTTCCCTGGACAGAGGGTGGCCCACCGGGATGCGGGGGAGTCAGAGACTGTGCCAATGACTTTATGGGGGAACTTTACATTCAGCCCAAGTGGGCAAGGGATATGCTTTTTGCTGCTGTTTGAGTGCCAAAAGACAGACGGTTGGTTTCCCAGACAGATTTCTGCAAAAAGGGAGAAGGGGGAAGCATGATCTGAGGGAGTTTGTGGACGGCGGTGCGTTTGTGGTGGAGTTTTTGTACGAGTACCTATGTGTGACAGGGGATTTTGATCTTCTGCGGGAGAATTGTCTGTGGCTTGACTCAGACAGACCTGCTCCAATCATGGAGCATGCGGTCGCGGCTGTTGATTATTATCTGAGGGAGGAAAATATAGGCATACATGGATTGTGTAAAATCCGTGGCGGAGACTGGCTGGACGCGGTCAACCGGGCGGGTCTGGAGGAAAAGGAGAGAGCGTGATGGTAACTGGCCAGGTGATTATGGCAGTCACTTTTTTAATCAGGATCGCTGAAAACATGGACTGTGATCTTTATGACATGGAGCTGTGGCATCAAAAACAGGAGGATTTCGGGAGGGCTATCCGGAAGCACGCGTACAACGGGGAAGGCTTTTTCAATGGCGTATATACGGATGCGGGGCAGTGGATTTTTTCAGACAGAGATCCCGATGGAGAGTCCAGGCCATATATCTGCGCAAATGCGTATGCCATCCTTTCCGGTGCGGCGGATTGTGAGATGCAGAAAAAGTACGCTTCGGGTCATAAAGGGGCTTTTGGATGATGCTGGTTACAAGCTGTTTCCCCACCTATCGGCAGAGCACCCATGGAAAAAGTAGGACGCAGCGGGTCCGGTGATGGTTTGATGGGATTATTTGAAAACGCCGCTCCCTACAACCACGGCTCCCACGGCTTTTTTGGAAGGTGTCTGGCCGCTGTGGGTGAGAAAGAGGAGCTGCTTGAGGTCTTGAAATATATGCTGCCCTTTGATATGGAGAAGCACCCCACATCACAGGCGATGACCCCGCCCTACGCGGTGGTAAACTGCTGGCAGAAGATTCCGCTTTTCCAAAACAGGGGAGGAATGGCCTTCCTCACAGGGACCATTTCCATGGCATTGCGGATGGTTTACAATTGGATGCTGGGCATTAAGCCGGAGCTGAACGGCCTGGTCATTGATCCCTGCTGCAGTTCCAAACTGGGGACGTAAAGGTATGGTTTTCTGTGAGGGAGAAAAGGCTAACGCTTCGTATCCGGCAAAACGGGAATCAGCTTTACTTGGATGGAAAAAGGTATCGACGCGTCTGCAAGACCCGTTTACAGAAAAGAGCGGTTTACTACATTCCATATGAAGAGCTGCACAGTGGAAGTGTTCTTGAAATGGGATGTGGATGATATTTCTTAAAGGCCAGTAATTTATCATGAAAAGAGGCTGACGTTTTTATGCGCCGGCCTCTTTTGGCGTTAAAAATGTCAGGATCGTTTTTGATAGTGAAAAGGGAAGAAAACTGTGCTATAATTTAAAAAATGCGATAGCTCTGTTTCTGGCAAAGGAGAATTTAGATGACAATAAAATATTCCCGTATAAAATATTATACGGAACGAACGGCTTTTACTGTAATATTGCTGGCAGCTCTGCTTTTCCTGTTCCCGGTCTTTTCCTGCCGGGCATCGGAAGGCGCCAACACTCAGAAGGTGCTCCGTGTGGCATTTCCCCAGTCGGATGGTTATACTATGACCTCTCCGGAGGAAAACGCACGGGTATTGTTGTGGATATCCTCAATGAAGTTGCCAAATACACTGGCTGGAAATATGAGTATGTTGATGTGAATAACAATGAAATCATTGCTGCTTTTGAAGATGGGAAATTGACCTGATGGGTGGCCAGTATTATATAGATGGAGCGGAGGAATATTATGGCTATCCCAAGTACAACTGCGGCTACACCAAACTGATTCTCCTGGCCAGAAGGGACGATGACACTATTAAAAGCTTTGATCTCAATTCGCTCAATGGAAAAACAATCGGTGTGTATGATCGTGCAAAGGAGAACATCCGAAGGCTTCAAATTTATCTGGATTTGAACAATTTGGACTGTACACTGAAGGAATACACCTACGAGGAATTAGACGCTGCTGGGAATCTCAACCGCTTTCTGGAAAGCGGTGAGGTGGATCTTCTTCTGGGGAACAGCTCGGATGCAGAAGGAAAGTTCTATGTTGCGGCTTCCTTTGACTCACAGCCTCATTACATAGTGACCAGGCCGGATGACCAGGAGACGTTGGAAGCTTTAAACATGGCTCTGGAGAAGATCTATGGCGCGGATCCCAAGTTTACTCAGAAAGCATATGAGGCAAATTTCCCCAATTCAACCAGTGAGTACGTTGTTTTGAGCAAGGAAGAAGAGGCCTATATTCAAAAAAGAAGAAAGTGACAGTCGCCATACCGTACGATTGGCACCCCCTTTTTCTGCCTGGAAAACAGTGATGGGCATAATGGTCTGGTACCTGACATTTTAGAGAAGGTTTCAGAGTTCTCTGATCTGGAGTTTGTATTTCAATATTATGACAGCTATGTGCAAGCTCTTGAAGCTGTGCAGAGGAGAGAGGCGGATATGCTGGGGTTTTATCTCGGCTCCGATGAGGAGGCCAGAGAGCAGGGTATGGCATTGACATCCTCTTACGTAAACATTAATTTTATCATGGTGAGAAATAAGGAGTCCAGTTATCCTGACGAAGGCTTGTCAGGGGGCATTTTAGAGGGAAAGAAAATGCCGGAATATATTATGGCAGACAAAGTGCATTATTACTCGGATATCACGACAGCCCTCTCCTATGTCAACAGTGGCAAAATGGATTTTGTCTATGACATATCCTCACGCTTGGAGGCAATTATCCAGCAGAATGTTTTTACAAATCTGGTGCAGGTAAATATGGTAAATGACAGTCAGGGAATCGACTTTGCGGTCCCATCCCCTGCAGACCCGGAGCTTTTATCCATAATCAATAAGGCAATCAACAATCTCAGTAGCGAGGAGAAGGCCACGATCAGCAGTCAGAATCTGGTATCCATCGGAGAAACCAGGATGGATCTGTCCAGTTTCCTGCATGCGAATCCAGGGTTGTCCATTGTGATTGTGGCAGTGGTGCTTATATTGGTTCTAATTGCTGTAATTCTTATCTCAAGAGCCCGCCTGCATGCTGCAGTGATGCGCAGCTGGATGGAAAAGGCCGAGGCGGATAACCGCGCAAAGAGTGAATTTCTCTCCCGTATGAGTCATGAGATTCGTACGCCTATGAATGCGATTGTGGGACTTGCGGACTTGACAGAGCTGTCGGAGAACCTGCCAAAGGAGGCAAAAGAAAATCTGGCGAAAATCAAATCTTCCTCCCAGTATCTTTTAAGCCTTATCAATGACATCTTAGATATGAGCCGGATCGAGAACGGAAAGATGGAGATTGCCAGTGAGCCCTTTTCGATCAGTGATGTCCTCAGTGATATTGAAGGAATGTTAAACACAGAAGCCAGTGAAAAGGGGCTTGATTTTAGAGTGATAAAGGAAATTCAGGATGAGATTGTGGTGGGGGATGCCATTCGTCTGAGGCAAGTAATTGTAAATCTATTGTCAAATGCCTTTAAGTTTACCTCTGCCGGGGGTAAGGTTACGGTTCAGCTTGTTGAGAAGGCATCTGCACCGGATGCGGGAATCTATACGGTTCGGGTAAGTGATACCGGAATCGGAATCGCACCGGAAGATCAGAATAAGATTTTTAAAAGCTTTGAACAGTTGGGGTCTAACTTTTCCAAAAGCCAGGGACGGGCCTCGGCCTGGCTATTAGCAGCAACATTGTACATCTGATGGGCGGAGAACTGAAACTGGAAAGCCAGCTGGGGTTGGAAGTGAGTTTTATTTTACCGTCACTTTGCCCAAAGGGAGGTTAGAGGAGAAGGCGAAAAGATGCCCGGTCGCTGGAGCAAGGGCGGATTCAGGGGATGAAGATCCTGCTGGCGGAGGATAATGATTTAAATGCAGAGATTGTGACGGCATTACTGTCAGCGCAGGGGCAGCGGTGGTTCGCGTTCAGGACGGAAGGCTGCTCTGGAGCTCTTTGAACAGGAATCAAAGGATGCCTTTGATGTTATCCTTATGGATATACAGATGCCAAAGATGAATGGTTTAGAGGCAACAGCAGCCATTCGGGAGATAGATTCCCATTATGCGCATTCTATCCCCATTATTGCCATGACAGCCAATGCTTTTTAAGGAGGATGAGAAAGCTGCTATGGAGGCAGGAATGAACGGTTTTGTCTCAAAACCAGTGAATATAGACCATTTGTACAGCTTATTGATAAATACGGTAAGGGAAGTCAAGGGTGACTTTGACGGCCTGTCATAGGAGGAGGAAGCAATGGAAGAGCAGGAAAAACAGCACAAGCGGCGTGTCCGTTACAGTGGGACACATCCGAAAAGCTATAGGGAGAAATATAAAGAGCTTCAGCCGGAAAAAATATGCGGATACAGTGGAAAAGGTCATTAGAAAGGGCAATACCCCTGCAGGTATGCATATTTCTATATGTGTCAAGGAGATTTTGGAATTTCTGCAGATTAAGCCCGGGCAGACAGGGCTTGATGCCACACTGGGATATGGGGACACACACAGAAGATGCTGGAATGCCTGAAGTCAGAGGGACATATCTATGCGTTGGACGTGGACCCTTTAGAGTCGGAGAAGACCAGAAAACGTCTGGAGGGCCTGGGATATGGGGAGGATATCCTTACCATCAAACAGCTCAACTTTGCGGATGTAGATCAGGTGATACCCCAGTCAGGTCTCTTTGATTTTGTGCTGGCGGATTTGGGCGTGTCCTCTATGCAGATAGACAATCCGGACAGGGGATTTTCCTTTAAGCAGGAAGGGCCGCTGGATCTGCGCCTGAATCCACAAAAAGGGATATCAGCCGCAGCGCGTCTGGATGATATAAGTCAGGAAGAGCTGGAAGGGATGCTCATAGAGAATGCCGATGAACCCTATGCCAGGGAGATTTCAGGTTGCTGATATCAGAGATTAAAAGGGGAAACCATATCACCACAACCACAATGCTGCGGCAGATTATTGAGCGGGCGCTGGAATTCATACCAGCCGCACAGCGGAAGGAAGCTGTCAAAAAATCTTGTCAGCGGACATTCCAGGCATTGAGAATAGATGTCAACAGTGAGTTTGAAGTACTGGAAAAATTTTTAGAGAAACTGCCGGAGATTCTGGTGCCAGGCGGCCGGGTGGCTATTTTGACATTTCATTCCGGTGAGGACAGGCTAGTCAAAAGGTCCTTTAAGCAATACTGCAGGGAAGGGAAATACAGAGAAGCAGCCAAAGAAGTGATCCGTCCGTCAGCAGAGGAGTGTGCAAAGAACAGCCGGGCCAGATCGGCAAAATTGAGATGGGCTGTGAGGGCATGACAGAATTACAGAAGCTTGTTTATGAATGGTGGTTAAAGAAAACATGTACTTTAAAGAAGTGCATGTTTTTTATTTACCATATTTTACCAAATAGTCACGGTTTGGTCACGGATGGGGTGATAGAATAAAGGCGCTTATATAGACAGGCGCTCTTTTTACGCTAAAAAGAAGTATTATCTCCTTTTTATTACAATTTCTGCTTATGAGAAAGGAATGGAAGTTAGCATGAAAACGATATTAGTGGATGATGAGTGCATTGTGTTAAAGCAGTTACGAAGAGAAATTGAAGAAGACATATGCATTGATTTGATCGGTTCATTCACACTTCCAAGTAAAGCATTGGAATTTGCGAAAGACCATAAAATAGATTTTGCAGTTCTGGATATTGGAATGCCCGGAATCGGGGGAATGGAATTTGGAAAAAAGCTGCGTAACTTGTGCCCCGGTATTGTCCTGATATATGTAACTGGCTATCGGGAGTATTTGAGGGATACCGGTTTTGAGGTAAAAGCGTATTTTTATGTTATGACTCCCTACAGCCATGAAAAGATAGAAGATATGATACAGCGTGCTGTGCTCATGTCAGGCAGGTCCATGAAACGTGTTAAGTTCCGCACTTTTGGAAGATTTGATGTATTTATTGACGGAAATTTGATTCACTTCTCTAACGCTAAGGCAAAGGAACTGTTAGCGCTCTGCGTTGATCATGAAGGCGGAAATGTACATATGGAAGAAGCGGTGGATAAGCTCTGGGAAAACAGGAGATACGATGAAAAACAAAGAACCTGTACCGGAAAGCTATATCGTACTGCCACAGGCTGTTGGAACAATACGGGTGCGGTGAAGTGTTTGTGAGTGAGCGTGGGAGCTGCCATATCGATAAGAAGAGGGTGGAATGTGATTATTTTCAATATCTGAGAGACCGGTCAGTCCGGTTTGAAGACGAGTATATGATTGACTACGAATGGGCAAGAGTCACAGAGGCAAGACTAGTCATGGCAGAAATGGAGGCACAGTTCAAACATGGACGAGTCGATCTTATGACTAAGGTTGACCAGGAAATATGATGGAGATGACAGCCTATGAACAGAATGGAAAAGATCAGGAACCTGCATTATTGCAGAGCGTGCCTGAATGAAGCGTATCAGCTTAAGCTGGAGAGGGGAGATGTGATCATCTACAATTTCCCGGAGGAGTGCAAGAGGTGTAAGAAAGTGAAAAACATTGTTTGCAAAGTAAAGAAAACAAAACAGTGGAAACTGTTTTTATACTGGAGAAATGAAAAGAAAAAATCCTTGATAAATAAAGAGAAGTGCGTTATAATTTTTTCCATAACAAAAGGAAATTCTTCGGGGCAGGGTGCAATTCCTACCGGCGGTAAAGTCCGCGACCTGGCGTGAGCCAGTTGATCCGGTGAAGTCCATATGGACCATTCCGGAACCGACAGTATAGTCTGGATGAGAGAAGAAAGTAATTCTTGATGAATGGATAGCCCTGGATATATTTATGTCCGGGGCTTTTTTTATTTCATAGGAAAGTTCGTCCTATGAAATAAAAAATGCTCCGCAGGATCGCACTGCGGCGGAAAGGAACCATGTCGCTAAAGCGACCCGCCGCAGGCGGAGAATCCCGCGAGCGGAATTCTTTTTCATTGTATTTGAAGGGTCAGGACTTCGATACAATGAGAGGCAAACCCGCAGCATCAGTCGTAGAATTTCCTTTCAATTACAGCGGCCTCTACAGCCGCTTAAAAAGAAAAGGAGAGATGGACATGAGTTCTAACACAAATGTAATGAGAGGCACCACAAACAGAGTAAACTTGAGGACAATGGTACAAATCGGAATGCTGGGAGCAGTTTCTGTCATATTAATGATGTTTGAGATACCTCTCTGGTTTGCACCCGGCTTTTATAAAATTGATTTGAGTGAAATACCTGTGCTGATCGGTGCATTCGCACTGGGACCGGTAGCCGGGGGAGTGATTGAACTGGTTAAGGTAGTGCTGCACATACTTTTTAAAGGAACTACAACAGCCGGAGTGGGGGATTTTGCCAATTTTCTGATTGGCTGTGCTCTGGTAGTTCCTGCGGGTATGATCTATCGGAGAAAGAGAAGCAGAAAAGGCGCTGTGATTGGAATGCTTGTGGGTACCGTATTCATGGTGATAGTTGGATGCTTTCTCAATGCATTTGTACTGCTTCAGTGTATGGAAAAGCTTTTGGCATGCCAATTGATGCGCTTATAGGGATGGGAAGTGCTGTGAATCCGGCGATAACGAGCCTCACAACTTTCGTGATTCTGGCGGTCGCTCCCTTCAACCTGTTAAAGGCAGTGATTGTATCTATTGTGACCCTGGTGCTCTACAAGTATATCAGTCCCATTTTAAAGGGAAACCACTTGCAGTAGTGACCTTGGAGGCTTGGAGCCAAATTAAAAGTATCTGTCGAAACTGAAAGGTCTTGACATAGCCTGAAAATTGTATTTTTGCATGAAAAGGAGCTGTGCACTAAGTAATTAGTGCGACAGCCCCTTTTGTAAGGTTATTTCCTAACCTTTACGATCATTGTCACGGATTTTCCGCTTTTTTGAGCGTATTTTTATTTTGGCGGTTCCTTTCTGCTTTGCCTTAATGATTCCTTTGCCCGATACAAAGGCTACCTGTTTTTGCTGGTGGTATAAGTCAGAGGATCATTGGCAGTCAGTGGTTTCCGGCTCACCTTGATGCGATAGGTTTTACCTTTGCGCAGTGTTATTTTTTTCTTGGATAAGGATAGCTTTTTTTGTTTTTATAACATTCTTTGTAACGGTAAGGCGACAAGATGCAGCTGCACCGCTTTTCATAGTGACCGTAATGGTTGTGGTTCCTGGACTGAGCGCCTTGATCTTTCCAGTTGACGAGACAACGGCGACCTTCTTTTTTTGAGGAAGTCCAGGCCGAAACCTTATCGCTGGCAGGATAATGCTGCCGAATGCCCAGAACAGCGGTAGAAGTCCCTTTCTGCATTTTTTGCAGATGAGGCTTGTAAAGTTACTTCGCTGACGGTAACCACTGCTTTTGCCGTCTTGCCGTTTACCGTTGTTGCAGAAATTTCAGAAGTCCCCTTTTTATGTGCGGTTACGAAACCTGAACTGTCTACAGTGGCCACAGTATTATTAGAAGAGGACCAGATCAGAGATTGGTTCTCAGTGTTTAGCGGGAAGTATAACTGCCCGTAACTGTAGCTTTCCCTTTTTGGGCAGCGTAACGGAGGTTTGATTCATTGTGACAGAAACAGCCATGACGGGCGCAGGCGGATCCGGTATTTCTTCCCCGCCGGGGGTATCTGGATGATCCGGGTTATCGGGATTATCCGGACTGCCTTCGCCGGATTTTTCCACCGGAACAGTGGGAGTACTTTCCAGAGTCCCTGTCTTTTCCGAACTGGAAATAATCACGGTGATCATTTTTCCGACTTGTTCGTCTGTAAGGACCACAGTATTTTCACCAGTTTTCTGAATGACGGTTCCGTCGGCCGTCCAGGTATAGGTCAGACTGGCAGGGGGAGGCATTACAGCCCGATAACTCGGCTGTGAGGGTTTCACCTGACTTTGCAGTACCCCGAATCAGAACCTGACCTTTTAACGTCACATCGGGTTTGGGATCTGGTTCTGACATTCCCCAGACACCGTCGGATAGCGAACGTGGGCGCACAGCTTCAAAATCTGTATCTTTGCTGTTGTAGGCTGCAATTACAAAGTCTCTGCTGTTGTTATCGGTATCCACAAAACCGGAGCGTCTGGCTGATTTTTGTTTGGACAAACCGGTGAATGGAGTGCCTTCCAGGGCGTCCTCTTCGACGGAGAGTGCATCGATTTGCTGGCTTTCTTTTGTAAGCACAACTTGAAATTGTTTGTTGTCAATCACACGTTCCGGCCATTCCAGATCCCCGGCCTGAATTTCATGATGCGGGTCTTGGGCAGTCATATAGTCGGAGGCACATCGAATCAGATAAGAACAGTGGGATGGGAGGACTCCTCCCAGATCTTTTTACCGTGTATGCGCCGTCTGTGGTACTGGCTGCATTTTCCGAGTTAGATAGATAGCCAATGCGGTATCCGTTCAGGTCTACTGGGGCATCCGTAGGGTTGTAGAGCTCTATAAAACTGTGGGAAAGCGGCGTATCTCCTTTCGCTCCGGTTCCGTATACCTGATGGATAATCAAGTGTTCAGTCTGGATATCAATTGTTTGCTCTTCCACCTTTTCCGTAGCTTCACTGAGCAATTCTCCAACTTCCTGGCTGCTGGTTATACGAACCCGCATTTTTTACCAATCTCAGACTCGGTTAACACATAACTGTCACTTGTAGCACCAGGAATAGCAGCGTCATCAGCAAGCCACTGATAGGAAAGTGTCCCTGTGTTATTGGTATCCTTTAGGACAGCTTTCAGGGTGGACCCGCATAGAGCATCCCCCTGAATGGTCACGGTACCAGTCAATTTAGAGACGATCTCCCTGTTTAAAATTTCGGTAATTTGTCAGCGGTTTTCCGCCGGAGCTGACCCAGTTCCCGGATGCATCCAGAGCGCGGATCTGTACCGTATTGGATACGTTCTGTCCCTCTCTGAGATATTGGTCATCTAACGCTATGATGGCTTTATTTTGGATAACATCAGATGCTCCTGCATAGATTCCATTTACATAGAATGCTATTTTTTCTTAGCAGAGGCATTGGTTACCGTAGCAGTAATCTGTGACGGCTGGTGATCGTCTGTCTGGATGTCAGATACCTGCAGTTCGCCGGAACCACGGTAACGTCCCCAGGAAGAGAGCAGGTGGTCTACCGATGTAAACTGGGTGTCAAACCAGGCAACACGTTTTTTATAAAATACTTCATAGATGCCACTGCATCATCATAAAGTTCGCTTTGCTTCAGGACTTCCTGGCCATTTGTAATCCCCATGCCGGAATAACGGTTATAGGAATAGTCCCATTTTCGGTCATTTGCCTCCGAAGACTTTCGGTATGTCTCCTGAAGGGTGTCGATTTTACCGCCGTCTTTGATCATGTCTTCTATGACTGTATCACGGATTTCCTGCCATTTTTCAAAGACAAGGGTAGCAAAGTAAGGGTCTGAGACCAGATAACGATTCCAGTTTTCCCGTTGATAACCCTGTTCGCAAAAGCTGTCAGTAGTGGTATGCCATCCGGTTATCACATAAGGGCTTGTCATGCTGTACATGTTAATATTACCCCAGCACCAGTCGAAATCCCAGGCAGGCCCCATCTTTAAGAGGTCGTCCAGATCCTTGTACATCAGGGTGCTGTTCTTCATGCCATCCCAGTTCATAGAGTATTCTACCACAAACCAGTTTTGAACCAGGGAGTCAATATCATACAGCTGGCTGTAGTGCAGATCCTGGTTTTGGAAGGGCGCATAGAAATCTTCCGCGTGAAGTGCGTCCTCAAAAGCCTGAAGATATGTTTTTCCATAATTCATCATGGTCTGGCTGGTCTTGGCAAATTCCGGGGCCTCGAAAAAGATAGGGTAACCAAAGGTGGTCCAGAATTTAGAAACATATTTGGAGTCATTCAGGCGAAAGTCCATGTCGTATACAAATCCGCCTGTGAATGCAGGAATCTCATCCTTGTAGTAATCCGTGACCGTATAAGATTTTCCATTCCAGGAAACACTGCCGTTGTCATACCAGCTAAAATCCGTGGTCATATGATCCTCTAAAGCCTTTTTTGGCTGCCGGAAATGCCCTCTTTTTTCGCAATAGCACCCCCGATGTCCTCTCCTACCCCTTCCCAATCGTACACATTGATTCTGGTTTCACCTACGCGCTTATGTTCATAGAGCTGATAGAGTCCGATATAAGATCCGTTTAAAATGAGTACCACAGGTTCAGCATCCAGATAACACTCCATACCAATATCGCGTGAGAATTCCGTCATCAGCTGATTTCTCATATTGGTGTGATCTATGACATTGGCCAAGAGCACCCAGTGTTTATTTTTTCCCATGTCCAGGATATTGCTTTTGCTGTCCAGCTTCAATTTATAGGGCTTCTTCAATCCGTTTGCTGCCGCGAAGTCCCAGGTAGAATTCCCCTCTGCCCTTTGATCTCGGCGGCGCCGTCATACAAGGCGGAGGACTTTGTAAACTTATCGTTTCCCTGCAGGCGCATATGGGCTGCTTTATAAGTACCTTTGTCTGTCACATCCCTTCCGTCCTCGGTATCGATGTAGACAACGGGAAGCTCACTGCAATAGATCGAGGCTTCCCAGTTTACCTGGTATGCAGGAGAATATACAACGACTTTAATAAATTTCTCCACATCGGACTCTTCCGGGATATAGCTGTTACCGGTGACGCCGGTCAGCGTCCTGCCATCCACACTCCAGGTATAAGAGCAGGACAGATCTGCGGGAGCATTTTCTATAGTGACGGTTAGCGGAGTCCCGGGCTTTGCGTAATTCTCTTCAAATACAGCCTTTATATTAGAAACGACGGTTATAGAAAAGGATTTCGTTAGACCGGTATCCGTGGTCGCTTTCAGAGTGACTTTGGTATCAGACAAAACACCGGAAACTTTAGCGGCGGTACCATCTATGGCAATGACCGCAGCATCGCTGCTCTCCCAGGACAGCGTAATTTCACCAATTCGTTCTGGGAGGATGAAATCTTTGGTAACGGATGAGAGCATGTCTCCTTCCGCCAAAATAGGGGTGAGGGAAGCAAGAACGATATAATCTGCCGCTGAACTATTTTGACAGATACTTGGCAGCGGGTATGCACCCTCTGAAGTGTACCAGGCATCCGGATCCAGTCCATGAGGAAGCTTGCCTGATTTAAGATCTTCTTCCGTGAGTTCGGTACTGTTTGCGGCACGTCCGGTATCAAAGAGAAAATAAGCGCTGTCCAGGCAGGAAGATTCCGCATTGTGAAATGAGGCGATACCCAAGCCCAGGTCTCCTTTAAAACTGGTGCGGCCAATATTTACGCAGCCTGAAATCTTTTTACAGGTTCCGGAGACACGGCCAATGATTCCCCGGCATAATTCAGGGTAGAAGAACCCCGGCCAGGATCTCGGCGCCGTTGAATACATTTGTGATACTGATAAAGGCATTTCCCATTGGTGCATTTGTGCGGCATTCTCCGATCAGGCCCGCGGCCCCCACAGTATCGCTCTGGTTGGAGCCATTCACTGTCACATTACCTGTCAGTACGCAGATATTGTCCACTGAGGCGTATCCGTTCACTTCACCGGCCAGTGTACCGGCAGCGGTGAAGCCTCCTGTAATATCAGCGTTAATACTCACATCGGCAAAGACCAGGTTTTTCACCTGTGCATAATCGGATGCATCGGCCGAAGCCAGGATACTGAAAAGGCCGATCTGCGCATATTCGGTGGAGGAGAGGGACTCTGTCACTCGGATATTCAGATTGATATCAAGTGCCCCTGTCCGTCAAAGGTACCTGAAAATACATTTTTGCCGGAAACCGCTCCTTTCTCCCCTTTTGTTCCTCCGATCGGAATAAAGGATATGCCCGACATATCCAGATCCGAAGTCAGAATATAGTCGCCATCCATGGGATAATCCGGAGATGAACCGATTTTTTGCAGCTCCTGCGGTGTTTGGATGGAGATCACCGGATCCTGTTCTGAGGCCAAGGCTTCTAAAGCTGGATTCCACAGTCCATTTTGCTGGAGAAGTCCTGAAAGCATGGCCAAAATGCAGAGCAGACAAAGCCATTTGTGTTTCTTGCTTCTTGATTGTCTCATATTACCTCCTATCGTGTACCGAAAATTAATGAATTCAAGTTTTACTTTTTGTGAATTACCACCGGTACTTTTGGATTAAGAATAGCAGATTGTTACAATATATACAAGATGTTCCAATGCATAAATAGAATAATAACAAGAAGGCTGCTGATAAGTCCTTTTCTATAGGAAGGACGTCATATGCGGATGAAAGGTCCGAATGGGTGCCGGATTTCGCCGAAAGAGCGTTTGTATCTTAGATTGTAGGATGTTGCATAAAGGTAGAGAAAGGGAAGAGACTAATTGTGGAGGTGACGAAAGTGAATAAAAAAAGCAGCAAATACTGGAAGAGAAAGAGTCAAATGAAAAATTTAACAGTGTTACAAAAAGTAAAGCCTGAAAATCAAAAACCAGGGGCACAACGCCCGGTCGGAGGCAGTAGAAGTAAAGATTAGGCAGGTCTGAGCATTTACTGCTCAGACCGTGAGAAAATGATTCAAGGGTGCATAAATCCCATCGCCGCAGGCGATTTTGCATGGATTTATGCATGCTGCTGTGAACATGTGAACAGTAACGAATGGAAAAAAGCTTCGGAAGAAGGATGCAAAAAGCATTTTCTTCCGAAGCTTTTTCTGCTATAATATTGTAGGATGATATCAAGGAACAAAAACTGTACGGAAGTAACGTGGGTATCCTCTTGATAGAAAAAAATAGAAGAACGACGGAGGCGGACTATGAGCCGGATTAAAAAGATAGAAAAGCTTACGGACAGCAAATATTTAAACCTGTATCAGCTGGAGGCCGTGAACAGGCTGGGGGAAAGGTGGACTATTATGTGGCATCCAGGGCTAAGAAGATTGAACAGCTTCAGATGAAATCCAGAAATTGGAACCCGGATGGGGTACTTATTTACAGCCTTTACGGGGAAAAGAGGGATAAGGTTCTGCTGGTAAGGCAGTATCGGTACAGTATTGATGATTACATTTACGAGTTCCCGGCAGGGCTTGTGGACCCTGGGAGAGAACTTTCGGGAGGCTGCGGTTCGGGAGGTGAAGGAGGAGACAGGGCTTACCCTGCATCCACTTGCAGTGGACGAGATGTATGAAAAACCGTATTTTACCACAATAGGGATGACGGATGAAAGCTGCGGGACAGTCTACGGATATGTGGACGGACAGATTAGCAAGGACGGACTGGAGGACAATGAGGACATAGAGGTGGTCCTGGCTGACAGAGATGAGGTAAGGCGGATTTTACGACAGGAGCGGGTGGCAATCATGTGTGCATATATGCTCATGCACTTCTTGGAGGATAAGGAGCCATTTGCCTTTTTGACAAGTAAAAATATCTGTATGGAGGAACAAAATGGAAGCAAAATTTGAGGTGAAGATGACACAAAAGGTGATGTATAATTTTCTGTTGAAACCACATACAGAAGTGCGGCGGGGGTAGTGGGCTTATTATTCGGACTCTCTGCGTTCGTGTTATGTATTGTTACGTTTGGAAATGTTCCGGTCTGGCAGAGCATATTGTACCTGCTGTTTGGAATTTGGTTTTTTCTGTATCTGCCGCTGAATCTGTATCTGCGCTCCAAAAAGCAGGTAAAGGGAAATCCTGTCTTTCAAAAACCCATATGCTATGTGGTAAATGACAATGGAATCTCCACAATGCAGGGGGATAAGAATGCGTTGATTGAGTGGAAGGATTTGCTGAAAGTCCGGGAGACGAAGATAAGCCTCCTGGTCTATACCGGAAAGCGCTATTCCTTTGTGCTCCCAAAGGAGAGTATGGGGGAGCAGTATGCAAAGGTGACGGAGCTGATTGAAAAGCATATGGACCCTAAAAAAGTGAAGCTGAAGTAACGAAGCCGCAGGTCTGTGCGTTTATAAAATTAAAAAGTAGAAAGTGATGAGAGATGGTAGTAGAGACATTTAGCTCTGAGGAAACGTATGAGTTGGGAGAGAGATCGGCAGGTCGGCAAAGCCGGGAGAGATATACACATTGACAGGAGATCTGGGGGTGGGGAAAACCGTCTTCACTCAGGGGGTGGCGGCCGGCCTTGACATCCGGGAGCCTGTGAACAGCCCTACCTTTACAATCTTACAGATATATGAGGAGGGAAGGCTCCTTTTACCACTTCGATGTCTACCGGATTGCCGATGTGGAGGAGATGGAGGAGATTGGGTATGAAGATTATTTTTACGGCCAGGGCGTCTGTCTGATCGAGTGGGCCCGGCTGATTGAGGACATCCTTCCCAAACAAGTGATTCCAGTGACTATAGAGAAAGATTTGGACCGGGGTTTTGACTACCGGAGGATTACCATAGGCGAGGAGCAGAAGAGATGAAAATTTTAGGAATTGACAGTTCAGGGCTGGTGGCGACGGTCGCAATCGTAGAAGATGACAATATGATGGCAGAGTATACGGTAAATTATAAAAAACCCATTCGCAGACGTTGCTTCCAATGCTGGATGAGATTAGTAAAATGATTGAGCTGGATATGGGCACAGTGGATGCCGTTGCAGTGGCAGCAGGGCCGGGGTCCTTTACCGGACTGCGCATTGGATCTGCCACGGCGAAAGGCCTGGGGCTGGCTTTGAAAAAGCCGCTGGTTTCCATTCCAACAGTGGACGCACTGGCATACAATCTCTGGGGTACGGAAAAACTGGTCTGTCCTATGATGGATGCAAAGGCGAAACCAGGTGTATACAGGGATTTATACCTTTGAAAAGGATGAGTTGAAGGTGTTGGAGGGACAGATGGCTGTTTCTGTGGAGGAAATGATAGAAAAGCTGAATGAATTGGGACAGCACGTCATATTCTTAGGAGACGGGGTGCCTGTCTACCGGGAAATCATTGAGCAGACAGCCAGAATTCCATATTCATTTGCACCGGCACATCTGAATAAACAGAGGGCCGGGGCAGTGGCTTCATTGGCATTCCACTACCTCAGGGAGGGAAAGACCATAGCAGCCAGTGCGTTTCAGCCAAACTATCTACGACTCTCCCAGGCGGAGAGGGAGAGGGCGGAAAAGGAAAATAGATAATGGAGATACGTAAGATGCTGCATCAGGATTTGGATCAGGTATCCGCCCTGGAGGCGGAGATTTTTTCAGTCCCCTGGAGCAGACAGGGGTTTGTGGATTCCTGGAGCAAGTGAATACCCTCTACCTGGTTGCACTTGAGGGAACGAAGGTAGTGGCATATTGTGGGATGCTCCAGGCTTTGGATGAAGCGGACATTACCAATGTGGCAGTAGACCAAGAACACAGGGAAGAGGAATCGGACAGGCTATGCTTAGAGATCTTATGGAAAGAGGAGCGCAACGGGGAATTACTTCCTATACATTGGAAGTCCGAGTGGGAAACAAGCCTGCCAGAAATCTGTACCGAAAGCTGGGATTTCAGGAGGAAGGAATCCGGAAAAACTTTTACGAAAAAGCCGACAGAGGATGCAGTAATCATGTGGAAACGCTGATGCTGCCTTCTTTTTCCACTATACGCAGTCGACATTTTTCGATATAATGTAGCTGTATACAATGTAAGGGAGGAAGCATATGCGTAAAGACAATGAAATTTATTGTAACAAATGCGGGAAAAGAATTGGTACGGAAGAAGACTTGGCCCGTGGAGAGATGCTTCATGTGGAAAAGAGTTGGGGGTATTTTTCAAAAAGGATGGTGAGCGTCATACTTTTGATTTGTGCGAAGAGTGTTATGACGCAGTTATCGCTGATTTTGAGATTCCTGTGGCGGTATCGGAGGAAAATGTGCTTATATAATATTAGTACATTGTATACTAAATAAGTATATGTGGCACTTATTGAGTTTACGATGTACTAGCGGGCGAGGCTCTGTCATTTGACAGAGTTTCTTTTTTATACCATAGGAAAGTCCTTCGGAATTCCCTATGGTATAAAAAGCCCTCCGGGCGGGATCGCACAGCGGCGGAGGGGAAGATGGCTGCCGGGACAGCCCGCCGCAGGCGGAGAATCCTGCGTGCAGGATTCTTTTTTAATGGAGGGCGTTCAAGTTCTGCTCATTCTTGCTGTGAATCAGAGGACCTACAGCTTGAGGTTTAGAACAAACTGTGCTAAAATGTAAAGACTGATGTAATTGCAAAGATTAAGAATCCTTGCAGGCTGATTAAATAAAGTAGAGGAATGAGAATGTTAGATGTATGTTTGTTAGGAACAGGCGGAATGATGCCCCTCCCCAGAAGATGGCTGACCGCTTTGATGTTGCGTTATAACGGAAGCAGCGTATTGATAGACTGCGGGGAAGGTACCCAGATTGCCATAAAGGAGAAGGGGTGGAGCTTTAAACCCATTGATGTCATCTGTTTTACTCACTTTCACGGGGACCACATCAGCGGTCTGCCGGGACTTTTGTTGACCATGGGGAATGCGGAACGCCATGAACCCCTCACACTGATTGGCCCCAAGGGTCTGGAGAGAGTAGTGGGGGCATTGAGAGTGATTGCGCCGGAGCTGCCTTTGAGTTGAAATTTTTGGAGATTCAGGGTTCAGAAGAAACCTTTGAGTTGAACGGATACCGGATTCGGGCATTCCGAGTAAATCACAATGTAACCTGTTATGGATATACAATAGAGATTGACCGGGCTGGAAAATTTGACGCTGAACGGGCAAGGACAGCCGGAATACCGCTGAAGTGCTGGAATCCCTTTACAAAAGGGAACACAGTGGAGGTGGATGGAAGATGCTATACACCCGATATGGTGCTTGGAAAACCGCGCAAAGGGATTAAGCTCACTTATTGTACAGACACAAGGCCAGTCCCCTCCATTTCGCAGAATGCAAAAATGCGGATTTGTTCATCTGTGAAGGGATGTACGGAGAGCCGGAGAAGGAGCAGAAAGCCAGAGAGTATAAACATATGACTTTCAAAGAGGCAGCACATCTGGCAAAGGATGCAGGCGTATCTGAGTTGTGGCTCACTCACTACAGTCCGTCTTTGATTCGCCCGGAGGATTACATGGGTGATGTGAAAAAGATCTTTGACAATGCCTTCCCAGGGAAAAGACGGAAAAACCGTGGAACTTAAGTTTGAAGAGGAATAGAGATGCAGGAGAAAAAAGATATTATAATACTGGGAATTGAGAGCTCCTGTGATGAGACAGCGGCCTCAGTGGTTAAAATGGCAGGGAAGTGCTTTCTAATGTGATTTCATCGCAGATCGAGCTGCATAAGATTTACGGTGGAGTCGTACCGGAAATTGCATCCAGGAAACATATAGAAAAGATCAATCAGGTAATTGAGGAGGCGCTTAAGGAGGCTGGAGTGACTCTTGACAGTCTGGATGCGATTGGAGTGACCTATGGCCCGGGACTTGTGGGAGCACTGCTGGTGGGAGTGGCTGAGGCCAAGGCTATCTGCTACGCAAAAAATATTCCACTGGTTGGGGTCCATCACATTGAAGGCCATATTTCCGCCAATTATATAGAGAATCCGGATTTGGAACCTCCCTTTGTGTGTCTGGTGGTATCCGGAGGCCACACCATCTTGTGGTGGTACGGGAATATGGAAAATATGAGATTATCGGCAGAACCAGGGATGATGCGGCAGGGAGGCGTTCGATAAGGTTGCCAGAGCAATCGGGCTTGGATATCGGGAGGACCTAAGATTGACAAACTCTCAAAAGAGGGAGACCTAAAGCGATCTTATTTCCCAAGGCGCATATTGCGGATGCCCCCTATGATTTTAGCTTCAGTGGTTTAAAATCAGCGGTTTTGAATTATTTGAATGGCTGTAAGATGAAAAATATTCCCGTAATCCAGGCAGACGTGGCAGCATCCTTTCAAAAGGCAGTCATCGACGTTTTAGTAGAACATGCCATGAGAGCAGTGGAAGAATATGGATTTGACAAGTTTGCAATAGCCGGAGGCGTTGCGTCCAATTCCTCCCTGCGGCATGCTATGGCGGATGCGTGCAGTAAGAGGAATATAATGTTCTATCATCCGTCGCCCATATTCTGTACAGACAATGCCGCCATGATTGGGACAGCGGCTTATTATGAGTATCTGGCCGGAACCAGGCATGGGCTGGACCTCAATGCAGTGCCAAATCTAAAGCTGGGGGAGCGATAAGGTGGACAGACAGGAAAAAAAAATGTAGCCGTAGTCTTGGCAGCTGGGAAAGGTTCAGGATGAACAGCAGTGTGCATAAGCAGTACCTATTGATACAGGACAAGCCGGTGCTATATTATTCATTGAAAGCGTTTGAGAATGTCCCTTTATGGATGAAGTGATTCTGGTTACCGGAAGAGGCGAGGAAGAATACTGTAAAAAGTCAGATCGTAGATTTCTATGGATTTCATAAGGTAATGCGGATCGTACCCGGAGGCGCACAGCGTTACGCTTCTGTTCATGAAGGCTTACAGGCCATTGATAATTGTACCTACGTATATATTCACGATGGGGCAAGGCCCTTTATCAGTCAGGAAATTTTGCAGAGAGCCCCACCAAGGTGTAAAAAGATCTTTGACAACTGAACAATAAGACAACCTTGAAAATTCTAATGAATTTTTCAGATGATTTTAGCAAAAATCAACGAACGTTCTTTATAGAGAACAGTAATCAACAAGGATAAAGAAGCTAGTGCTTCTTGAACTTGGATCAACATTGAACATGAGAGTTTGATCCTGGCTCAGGATGAACGCTGGCGGCGTGCTTAACACATGCAAGTCGAACGAAACACCTTATTTGATTTTCTTCGGAACTGAAGATTTGGTGATTGAGTGGCGGACGGGTGAGTAACGCGTGGGTAACCTACCCTGTACAGGGGGATAACAGTCAGAAATGACTGCTAATACCGCATAAGACCACAGCACCGCATGGTGCAGGGGTAAAAACTCCGGTGGTACAGGATGGACCCGCGTCTGATTAGCTGGTTGGTGAGGTAACGGCTCACCAAGGCGACGTGATGCAGCGACGCCGCGTGAGTGAAGAAGTATCTCGGTATGT